>Ga0209712_10002116_pt1 | contig 16592 bp, 13 predicted proteins | sample ArcOceMetagenome_FD_187443 | JGI IMG/M metagenome (GOLD analysis project Ga0209712, IMG submission 187443) | Marine eukaryotic phytoplankton communities from Arctic Ocean - Arctic Ocean - Greenland ARC118M Metagenome (SPAdes) (version 2) | ecosystem: Environmental > Aquatic > Marine > Oceanic...
ATTATAATCAATTGATTTACAATTGATTATAATAGGAATAAAAACAACAAATCCCAAAATGAGAAAATATTCCAAAATAAAACTATTTCCCATTAATGGCATCCAATACTCCGTGTATCATATTTTCAATTGTAAACGCTTGAGCTTTTTGGAGGGCACTATCAGAAAGTTTATTGTAAAGGGCTTTATCGGTAGCAATAAGATTTATTTTTTCGATGACTTTTCCTAAGTCTCGCTGATCTACTCGGAAACCTTCCTTTCCGTCATCAATCAACTCAATCGGTCCGCCGACAGGGGGAACAATACATGGAATACCATAATACATCGCTTCCAAAATAGTCATTCCGAAGGTTTCGACCCAAGTTTCAGGATGTGATAAATTAAGTACTAAATCGGCACGCTGATAAAATGGGTGGACATCTTTTTGAACAGGATAAATGGTTAAATTTTCATGGTAGGGAACTGTTCCAAAATAATTTTTGATTTCTGTACTTGTCGCGTTAACCACTAACTCAAATTCATATTTGGGCAACCGTTTCGACAATCCTATAAATTCCGGAACACCTTTATAATTTTTGAGTGAACAAAGCATCAGAATTCGGAATCCATCTTTTATTTTTGAATTTCGTCCGGCTACTGCTTTTTTTATAAAATCATTAGAAATACCATTATATACGACTTTTCCTGCTACACTTGGCAACTTTTCCTGTTGCATTAAATCATTAGAAACATAAATCGCAGTATTTGCTGTTTTTTCTGCAACCGTTTTTAATAATGTTTTGAAAGCAGGAGGTTTAATAGAGATTTCATGGATATGATAGACGACTCGTTTATTCAATATTCGACCTGCCAAACTTGCTCCAAATGGCAATAATGTATTGACATAAATAATCACGTCTTTTTGATTCCAATAACGAAAAAGAACTTTTAAGAAAAGTACCATTTGGCTACTCATAAATGCGACCAAACGAACATATTTATTGACAAAAAAACGATACGGAAAATGATAATAATTGACTTCTAAATTAGATAAAAAACCTTCATTCTCGCCACAAGTAAACAAATCTACCTCGTAGCCTTTTTCACGGACGCCTTTGATAATAGACGACAAAATTAAGGGACTTCCACTATAATCATTTAATAGGTGAGCAAATACTACTTTCATATAATTGTGTTTGACTGTGACGATTCTATCGTCATCCCGAAATCTCGGTGAATTCGATTGTTTGACTGTTCAAATGTGGATACAATGATAATAAACAACATTCAAACACTCAAACATTTGAATAATCAAACGTAATTACAATCGATTCTCATTGACAATATTTAATAATTCTTCTCGATAATTTTTACCAATCGGCAGGTGTTTTTTCTCTACTTCCACCATATTTCCAATAACCGCATCAATTTTATCCAAATTAACAATGTAAGAACGGTGAATGCGTTTGAAAATATTTGCTGGTAATTTTGCTTCCAAACTTTTCATTGTTTGTAAAGTAATTACCCTCGAAGTAGCCATTTTAATAATCACATAATCTTTCAACCCTTCGATATACAAAATATCAGCATAATTAATCTTAATCAATTTCTTATCCGCTTTCACAAAAATAAAATCAGCCCCCTCTTTCTCCTCCGAATTTCCAGAAGTAGCAACCGTTTCATTCTGTAATTCTAACTGTGACAAAGCCTTATTAACGGCCTTCATGAACCGTTCAAATGAAATTGGCTTTAATAAATAATCAATTACATTTAATTCATAACCTTCAATTGCATAATTCGGATAAGCCGTGGTAAAAATCACTAAAGGCGGATTAGAAAGGCTTTTCAAAAAGTCGATTCCCGTTAATTGTGGCATTTGAATATCCAAAAACATAATATCCACTTCTTCACGAGAAAGTACATCAAATGCTTGAACCGCATTCTCACACCTCGCTACTAACTCCAAACTCGGTAACTTCTCCACATAAGTTTCCATTACATCCAACGCTAAAGGCTCATCATCTACTATTATTACTCTTGCCATTGTTTTATATTTTTAAAGGTATAAAGGTTTAAAGGTATTTTGGTATAAGGATATTCCAGTATTAATCGAAAAACGATTTTCACGCCTGTCTTTACACTTTTATAAGCTCTATACCTATTTTTTATATTTGCTAATTATCTAATATTATTAATAACTCAAAATTATTCAAGACGAGTGATTGCGGAAAAACGATGAATCGTGAATTATTTCTAATATATAGAAATTATTACCATAAAAGGATCAACTCCAAATTAAGACCAGTCCAAACTAAGTGTCAAATCTACTTGATAAGAACCAGGCCGTTCTTCTATTTTTAATCGATATTGTTCTGGATAAAGTAATTTCAAACGACGCTTTACATTCACTAAACCGATTCCACCACTTTTCTTTCCAGAGTGTCGCACAGGAATTTCAGGTTTACTATTTTCAATAAATAAATGTACTTTATTATCTTCGAGGTCTAATTTAATATGGACAAAACCATCTGACAAATGGTTACTCGCACCGTGCTTAAAGCTATTTTCCAAAAACGGGATAAACATTAAGGGAGCTATTTTTTGGTTACTGACATTTCCATTGACTTCAAAACTAATATCCATATTCCGACCTTGACGCAACCGTTCTAAATCTAAATAATTCCGAATATAACTGACTTCCTTACTTAGAAATACTCGCCTTTCGTTACATTCATATAACATATAACGCATCATTTCGGAAAGCTTCAAAACGATTTCTGGCGCTTTATCCGATTTCTTTAATGTCAAAGCATATAAATTATTCAATGTATTGAATAAAAAGTGTGGATTAATTTGCGAGCGCAAAAATCTTAATTCTGATTGCATACTTTCCGTCTGCAACTCTTTTCGGTCTCGCTGATGACGAGCCCAATCTGATATAATCTTAAAGATAGTTGAAAAACTAACAACTAAAAAGGTCAGAATAAATAGCCATGGTTGACTTTCTTTTAATGTCAATTGATAATCAGGAAATTCTGCCGCTTTTAAAAACAAAAATAGCACTTGCAACGGTGTCAAAATAATTGTTGTTAAAACCAATAACGCACAATATATTAAGAACTTCTTATTGCTAAGATAATTCGGAATTAAATACAAAATATTGAAATAAACACCTGCTGCATAAAAAACAATCTTCACTAATTCATTCGTAAAGAAAAACCGATAAGAACCTGTTCCTGCACTTGACTGAAATAAGCTAAAAACCAATAAATAAGTCACCCAAGCTAACGTATGATACACGATTCGCTGTGAAAAGAAACGCTGTATATTTTCCAGTATATTTTTGACTTCTGTATTCATTGGTGGTTATTATTCCGATGCTAATTCAATTTTAATTTCTTAACTTTTTCTATAGTATACTCAAAACAACAAACTACTGAGTTGTTAAAGAAACTAATTAGATAAATGTTAGATTCTGTCGGATTAACGAATCTTTAGATACATCAAAAATATATTTATACTTTGATTTAGATTTCAAGTCCTAAGTTGTAAGTCAAGTTAATAGTGTCAAGTAGATTTTATATCAAAATTTGTCGAGAACGAGGCAGAATTTATTTGCATAGTCATCGTTATGAAAATAAATTTTAACGAAGTTATCGGCAATATTTTGTCAAAAAATACCGACATGATTAACTTGACCTACTTCTAAGATGTTAATTTACATTAATTTTAAATCTTCCGTTTAGCTACTCGATTTTAAAACCGTAACTTTGCACTTCGAAACAGAAATGTTTTGATAAACGACTTTTAGAGACACATTCACAAATTAAAAGTATTGCGGTATTAAAAAAATTCAATACCACAATATCACCACACAAATTTTACAAATGAAAAATTTTTTACTTTCGGTATTAGCAATTTTATCTTTTACGACAATGAATGCTCAAAATTGCAGCGACTTATTTATTTCAGGTTACGTAGAAGGTTACGGTAACAATCGTGCGATTGAATTATACAATCCAACAGCAAATGCAATCGACGTTTCCGGTTATTCAGTTGGTCGTTTTTCTAACGGTGCGACTTCTTTGACAGGAATTCAGTTGCCAAGTGCGATGATTCAGCCTTATGGCAATTATGTAATCGTTATTGAAAAATTAGATTCTTTGGGAACAGGTTTGGAGACACCAGTTTGGAATGGTTACCAAGCATGGGACACTTGTAGAGATGCAGTAAGTGGAATGCCAATTATTGATGATGCAGGAGCAGTTGTTTTTTGTGTTCAATACGATGCGAATGGTGCACCACTTTATGGAACCGTTTACCATGACTTTTTAGATTTACAAGGTCGTGCAGACGTTTACTTATGTCCTGATTACAATGTAAACAATTCAATGTATTTTAATGGTGACGATGCTGTTGCTTTAATTATAGGTACAACAGTTGCAGGTGACGGAAGTAACATCCTTGACGTTGTTGGAGTTATTGGTGAAGATCCAGGAGATGCTTGGGCGACACCTGCAGGTTTTTGGATTAGTCGTGACCGTACTTTGATTCGTAACTCGAATATAGAGAATGGTTCAGGAGCAGTTGTTTCCGCTTTAGGGGATACTTTGGCGTACGGCGATTGGACATCTTATCCAAAAAACACTTTTGATGTAATTGATGGTCAGCATGATTGCGCTTGTGATCCTAACTTTACAAGTACACAACCTATCAATATCGTTAATTTCAACGTGTATCCAAATCCAACTTCTGGTGCTTTTACTATTCAAGCAGAAGAAAGTATTAATCGTGTGGAAGTTTATAATATGGTTGGTCAGTTGATTTATAACAATGCTTCTTTCCGTTCTGAAAATGCCACGGTTAATATCAATACGACAAACAAAGGTATTCACATTGTGAAAATCTATTTTGACAATGAAAGCATTGCTATTCAGAAATTATTAATTGATTAATTAAAAAAATTGTTGGATTTTAAAATTCAACCTAAAACCGTCATACTGACCCATGAGTACTCGGGACGGCATGACGGTTTTTAATTATCTCGAAAAACTTATGAGATTTTGAAAACCTTATAGGTTTATTACAAAAAATGTAGATTATTGAATAGTGAAACCAATCACTATTCACCAATCTCTAATTACTAAAAGAAATGAAGCAATTAAACCTGCTATTATCTTTCCTCTTCCTTTCTACAATTATTTTCGCTCAAGGTTCACTTAAAGGTCAAATTACAGATGCCGAAACGGATGAGCCACTAATCGGTGCGAATGTCGTGGTCGGAACAAATGGTGTAACTTCTGATTTTGATGGAAATTATGTTTTAAAATTAGCAAAGGGAAAATATGAAATTAAATTCTCTTATATCGGTTTTCAAGACGTAATTGAAAATATAATTATTGATAATCAAGATATTACATTAAATATTAAAATGGGCGGTGCATTAGAATTGCAAGCCATTACGGTAACTGCAGATATTGCGGTCGCTCGTAAAACACCCGTTGCATTTACGAATATTTCTACTGCAAAATTAAATGAAGAATTGGCTTCGCAAGACTTACCAATGCTCCTAAACTCGACGCCTGGTGCTTATGCAACCCAAACGGGTGGTGGCGATGGTGACGCTCGGGTTTCGATTCGTGGTTTTGACCAAAGAAATATTGCAGTGATGTTGGACGGAATTCCAGTGAATGATATGGAAAATGGTTGGGTTTATTGGTCAAACTGGTTTGGTTTGGATTTGGTCACGAAAACAATGCAGGTTCAACGTGGTTTGGGTGCGTCAAAATTGGCAATTCCTTCCGTTGGTGGCACAATTAATATCTTGACCAAAGGAATTGAATCCAAACGTGAATTTAGATTTCGACAAGAGGTTGGAAACAATGGTTTTACACGTTCAACACTTGGCTTTACTTCTGGACGTATGAAAAACGGCTGGGGTGTTTCGGCTGGGGGTTCTTATAAACAAGGTGACGGTTGGGCAAGTGGTAACTTTACCGAAGGTTACTTTTATTACTTAAGAGTTGATAAAGAAATCGGTAATCACTTGATTAGTTTCTCTGGTTTTGGTGCACCACAACAACATGGACAGCGGGCTTACAAAGCTCCTGTTGCTATATTTGATTCGACTTACGCTGGTGAATTAGGTATTAACAATAACGATTTTCCACAAACGGGCTATGGTTATGGTTTACGTTATAATCAACATGTCGGAGTATTAAATGGAGATATGGTTAATACACAAGTTAATTATTACCATAAGCCACAGTTTAGTTTACGTCATTCGTGGAATGCGAATGAGCGTTTTTTCCTTTCTAATGTGGCGTACTTGTCTATTGGAAATGGAGGTGGAACTCGTACAAGAGGTTCTCTTTTTGGAGATGATGACCGAATGGACAATGGTTTATTTGACTTAGATGCCGTTTATACACAAAATCAAACAGCTACACTTTTCAATCCTGACGGACGAGCAGAAAATTTCTTATTTGCAAGTATCAATAGTCATTTTTGGTATGGTTTATTATCAACTGCCGAATTTACAATGAATGATAATTGGACATTTTCGGGTGGTTTGGATTTACGAAATTATGAAGGTGGACACCGAAGAGAAGTTTATGATTTGATGGGTGGAAATTATGTGTCTAATAGTGGCACGAATCGTAATAAACGAGTAGAAGATGGTACACAATTAGGGATTGGTGATGTCATAGATTATAATTATTCGGGTTATGTACGTTGGGGTGGATTGTTCGGAATGGCAGAATATGAAAAGGATGGTTTATCCGCTTTTGTGAATGTCTCTACCGCAATGTCTGCTTATGCTTATGAAGATTTTTTCAATGAAAAAATCGTGACTTTGGCAGATACTTCTTTCGAAATTGCTCATGGTGAAACCGTAACAATTGATGATGATAACTACACCATTGATTCCCCAGAAGCTCAGAATTATGCTATTGATTGGTTATACCGTCCAAGCTTTACCGTCAAAACCGGTGCGGCATATCGTATTAATGAAAGACATGGTGTCTTCTTTAATACTGGTTACTTATCTCGTCCGACTCGCTACAGTAATGTGATTATTCCAAACGCAACAAACAGACAAGACGCAATTGTTGCAGAAGGTGCGAAAAATGAAATCGTAACTTCATTTGAGTTAGGATATAATTTTAAAAGTCCACGATTTGCAGCGAATGTAAATACCTATTATACCAATTGGGCAAACCGTCCTTTAGACCGTTTACCTTCTGTTTTGGAAGATCCAACGGATCCAGAATCTGACAGAACACCAGTCAATATTCAAGGTTTGGCGGCATTACATCAAGGTATTGAAGTTGATTTTGCATTTGAAGCAACAGAAGAACTTACATTAGAAGGTTTAGCTTCAATCGGTGATTGGATTTGGAATTCTGGCGATACCGTTTTATTACCAGATGGTGTAACGACTTATGAGTTTGATCCGACTGGCGTTCATGTTGGTGATGCGGCACAGATTCAATTAGGTGGTTTAATCCGTTATGCACCTGAATTTAAAGCCTTAAAAGGGTTTTACATCAAACTAAAAGCGACGCATTTCGCAAAATATTACGCAGATTTCAATCCGGAAGATTTAAGAGGTGCAACTGCAAGGGCAGAATCTTGGAAAATTCCGAATTATACATTATTTGACTTTCATACAGGTTATACTTTTTCGATTTATAACAAGAAAAAGAATACAAGAATAAGCAAAATAAATATTCGATTTAATATCTTAAACTTATTGGATGCTGTGTACGTTTCTGATGCACAAAACAATGATGCATTTACACAATCCTTTAATACATTTGACGCTCGTTCGTCAGCTGTATTCTTAGGTCAAGGTAGACAATGGAGAGCAAGTATTAATTTTACTTTTTAAAATTGAACCCTCCCTCAATCCCTCCCTTAAAAGGGAGAGAAGCAAGATGAGAGACCTCAATTTAATAGAAATCGAGTATCTGTCGTTGGTTTTTTTTTGAAATTTAAACGTCTATTTATGAAAAAAAGGACATAAAAAGATTTGCAAAGTCAATGAGGAAAAATCCAACGGAAGCGGAAGCAATTTTTTGGATTACGATTCAATCGATAATATATTATTGGACATTCAAATATAATTGGGAAGAAATCCTATTTCATTCCTAATTTTTACTGTTTTGAGTTAAAATTGATAATCGAAATAAATGGAAGTATTCATAATCAACAAATGGAATACGATATTATTCGAGAAGAAATTTTAAAAGAAATGGGAAATAAAATGATACGATTTACGAATGATGAAGTACTAAATGACTGGGCATCAGCCGCCCAAAAACTACGAAGATTCTTAGAAGAAAATTATCAAATATAAAACACAAAACTTGATTTTTCAAGTCCTCTCGTCCGGCTCCCTTCCCTTTAAAGGAAAGGGCTGGAGAAGGGTTAAAACATAAAAAATGAAAAAATTATTTACGATTTTATCAATTTTGGCTTTTGCCAATATCACTTTCGCACAAACAGACATTGCGAACGCAAGAACTTTCGCTCAAGGCCAAACCTTGACCGTTACAGGAATTGTGATTAATAATGACGACTTAGGTCCAATTCGTTACATTCAGGACGGAACAGCAGGAATTCCTGTTTATGCTCCGGGAACTTCGGATACATGGAATGAAGGCGATAATGTTACGGTAACCGGTGAAATGGGGGAGTTCAATGGTTTAATTCAAATCACGAATCCAACTGCTTCAACGATTAACTCCACAGGAAATGCTTTACCAACACCAACAGTTGTAACCGCTTCCTCAACACAGTTAGCATCGCATGAAGCAGAATTAGTAACAATTAATTCAATTACATTTGCTAATCCTGGTGGAACATTTACGAATGGAACATTGACAATCACATCTAGTGGTGGAACAAGCCAAATTTACTTACGTTCCGGACATCCAATCGTTGGAACAACGATTCCGTTAACGCCTGTAAACTTAACTGGTGTTGCTTCACAGTTTAGTGGAACGCCACAATTGTTACCGAGAAATGCAGTCGATATTGATATCGCTTCTGCTTTCTATTTGACGACTTTGCCAGAGCAATCTGCCATGACGCAAACAGGTTTTGATTTATCTTGGAATACAAATGTAGCCAGTTCGACCAAAATAGTTTACGGAACAGATCCAACAAATTTAAGTCAAACTTTAGATATAGGTGGTTCAACGACTTCACATACCGCAGCTATAACTGGCTTAACTGCTGGCACAATTTATTATGCACAAGCCATTTCTAATAATGGAACAACAGACGCAACTTCTACAGTAGGAACTTACGCAACCGTTTCTACATCAAGTGGGGAAATTGATATTCATTTTAATTTTCCAGTAGATAATAGCATCGCAACAATTGATAGCGCAAACCATGCAATTCCTGCACATTTGGAAGCGAAAATTATTTTCAAAATCAATCAAGCACAATCAACGCTTGATATGTGTGCTTACAATATTAATCGTAATGGAATTGTAACGGCACTAAATGCAGCCGTAAATCGTGGCGTTGTCGTTCGTTATATTGCAAGTTCAAGTACCTTAAATTCTGCTTTGCAGAACGTACAACCACAGTTTTCTGTTTTGAAAGGAAATGCGAATGCTTTGATGCACAATAAATTTATCCTTATTGATCGTGATAATGCAAATCGTGCAGAAGTAATCATGGGTTCTATGAACTTTACACAACAAAATATTTCTAATGATTTTAATAATGTGTTATTTATTAAAGATCAATCTTTAGCTCGAGGTTATACATTAGAATTTGAAGAAATGTGGGGATCAACTGCTGCAACACCAGGTATTTTCTCTGCAAAATTTGGTGATTTGAAAACTAAAAATACGCCGAAGAAGTATTTGATTAATAATATTCCAGTTGAGTCTTATTTTTCACCAACAGACGGAACAACAGCCGCAATTTCAGCTGCATTACAAACCGCAGATGCAGATTTAGAATTTGCAATATTATCATTTACTCGTAACGATTTACGAGATGATATAATCAATGCACATAATGCAGGTGTTCAATGTCGTGGAATTATTGAAAATATCAATGATCAAGGTGGAGAATTTGCTACATTACAAATGGCAGGCGTTCAAATGTTAGACCATTCAGCAACAGGCGATATTCACCATAAATATGCTATTATTGATGAAGCTGATGTAAACTCTGATCCAATTGTGATTACTGGTTCACATAACTGGTCAAGTAATGCAGAAGCTAACAATGATGAAAATACACTTATCATTCACGATGCTGCAATCGCAAATATTTTTGCACAAGAGTTTAACGCTCGTTGGATAGGTACGACAACTGGAACGCCGACTATGTCTACTTTAACTGGTTTTGAAACAACGATTTTCCCAAATCCTGTTCAAGAGATATTGAATATCAAAATCAATAGTGAAAACGTAAATGAAACAACGATTTCAATTATTGATATCACAGGAAAAACGGTTCAAACAGAAATCTTAAATAATATTCAAGGGGAAACAACACATCAAGTTAATGTAGCGAATTTGAGTCAAGGAACTTATTTTGTTACGTTTAATGTGAATGGCATTTTGACTTTTGAAAAGATTGTGAAGATCTAATCTTACGTGTGTAAAAACCAATCAGGTCTTAAGCCCCCGTCAAGTTTGGGAAAAAATAAGAAATGCCATCGTGAAAGTTTTGCGGTGGCATTTTTTTATTTACCAGGAAACCGTTTTAATTTATTCCTAATCAAAACATAAAATTCAATGCAAAAAATCCAAATTAGAACTGCAACAAAAGCTGACCTACCAACTTTATTGGAATTCGAGCAAGGCATCATTACCGTAGAACGTCCTTTTGATGAAACACTGAAAGAAGGATCTATCACTTATTACGACATTGAAGGATTTATTTCGTCAGAAAATGTGGAAGTGATTGTTGCTGTCGCAGGAACAGAAATCGTGAGTTCAGCTTATGGCAAGATAAAAACTGCTTCGCCATATTTGAATCATGAACAATATGCTTACTTGGGTTTTATGTTCACGAAACCAGAATATCGTGGACGAGGAATTAATAAAATGATAATTGAACGCTTAAATGATTGGGCAAAATCAAAAAAATTAAAAGAAGTTCGATTAGATGTTTACAGTGATAATGAGTCTGCAATTCGTGCTTACAAAAAAGCTGGTTTTAAAAAACATATGGTCACAATGCGAATAGAAATCTGATACTGAATATTCCTCAAAAACGAAACCATGTCGATTTTTAAGACCGACATGGTTTTAACTTTATACCTCTCCTACTCTATCCGTAAGCATTTCATTTACAATTTCAAATGCTTCTCCCAAACAGTCAATCAAATCGTCATAATGTTCTACTCCGATTGATAATCGAATCATTTTATCTGTAATATTCATTTGAATTTTATCTTCCGGCGAAACATCAGCATGTGTCATACTTGATGGATGCTCGACCAACGATTCCGTACCTCCCAAACTTACCGCTAATTTGAAAAGGCGTAAGTTATTCATGAACATAAACGCTTCTTTTTCTCCACCTTTGATGTCAAATGAGAAAACCGCTCCTGCTCCAGTAAATTGTTTTTTATAGATATTGTATTGTTCCGTCCCTTCTTCCAATAAGCCTAAGTAATAGACTTTTTCCACTAAAGGATGTCCATTCAAATACATCGCAATTTTCTCTGCATTTAAAGCTTGACGCTCCATTCTCATCTGCAAAGTTTCCAAGCTTCTCAATAATAGCCAAGCAGTCCAAGCACCTGGCATATTACCCAAAAATGTCCTCATTCCTCGAATCGCTTTCATTGGTTCTGCTTTTCCCAAACAAGCCCCAGCGATTAAATCACTATGTCCACCCAAATATTTCGTTGCAGAATAAACTACCAAATCGGCACCAAAATCTAATGGCTTTTGCCAAATCGGTCCCATGAAAGTATTGTCAACAATCATCAAAGCGTCTTTACCAAAATCATCTGTAATCTTACGACACATTTTAAGGTCAAATAAAGCATTATTGGGATTAGCAGGTGTTTCAACATAAACCATTTTCAGGCTTGTTTCCGCTTTATTATCAATGATTTTTTGTGCAATTTCTGCTTCCGTCTCCCAAGGTGAAAATGGAATAATCTGAATACCTTGAGTCGTTAAAATATTTTTAATAAAATAATATGTTCCACCATAAATCGGTGTACTATATAGAATAGTGTCCCCAGGTTTTAAAAATGTCAAAAAAGCCGTAGAAATTGCTGCCATTCCACTCGCAAAAACCGCTGCATCATCAGCATTTTCCCATAGCTTCAAACGTTCTTCTAAGATTTCTAAGTTTGGATTATTTAATCGGCTATAAATCAGACCCATCGACTCTTCCTGCTCTTTATCGCGTAATCCGTAAGCAATCTCAAAAAATGCTTTTCCCTCTTCTGCCGTATGAAATACAAAAGTCGAAGTTTGAAAAATCGGCGGTTTTACGGCTCCTTCTGATAACATTGGTTCGTAACCGTGTGACATCATTAAACTTTCTGGTCGCATAATTTTATTTTTAGATGGTTTCATAGTTTTTTTGTTTTCATTATTAAATAATGTAACATTGTAATCGTTCGATTATTAATACAAAGGTACAATCTTTAGATATGGTTTCTATTAATGGAACAGTAATTGGAAAATAAACCTAAATAATGTTTATTTTTAGGCAAATATTCTTTTTGCTATTACAAATAGTATCACTTTTAGAAAAAAAAACTACATCAAATTATGCATAAATTAGATAAGACAGATATTCAAATTTTATCTTTCCTTCAGCAAGACTCTAAACTCACTAATAAGGAAATCGCTGCTCAGTTGAATCTGACGACAACGCCTGTTTATGAACGAATCAAGCGAATGGAACGAGAAAACATTATTGAAAAATATGTCGCCCTAATAAATCCCGATAAAGTTGGTTTGCAATTGACTGCTTTTTGTGATATTTCATTGAAGGAACATTCAAGAGAATTTATTGAAAAATTTGAATTGGAAATTTCAGCTTTTTCGGAAGTCAGTGAATGTTATCATATTGCAGGAATGTTCGATTATCTATTAAAAGTATTTGTAACCGATATGTCTGCATACCAGAACTTTATTATTAACAAATTGGCAACTTTAGAAAATATCGCAAAGGTTAAAAGTTCATTTGTAATGACAACGGTTAAGAGAAGTACAGCAATTGAAGTCAAGTAATTATTTATGATTGTTCTTAAAACTTATCGTTATTCGAACAATAATACGACGACATTACAATATATTTTTCTAATAAAGTAAATTAATAATCATGATTTAATACATTGACAATAAGGTTTCTATAAAATTAAAGAAATTATAATTGATAATTTTAGCATACTCAGTTTTCAGCTTGGTATGGTTTTCGGAATTTTCATAATTATAGATTATCTAATTTATAACCATCTACTATGCAACGACTTACATTCTTTGTTCTTTTATTAAGTTTTGCCTTAAACGGTTCGGCACAGAACTTCTTAAAAGACAATAATAATACCTCCAATTTTCAATTCGATAATCATCAATATAAAGTCACTTGGATAATTAAAAATGGTAAATATGGCTTGTTAGATACGAAAAATAGAAAATTCATCGTACCGCCAACTTACGAATATGCAGAAATTTATGATGAGAATTATTCGCTGATTAAACAAGATGGATTCTATGGGTTTATTAATCACACCGGTCATTTACTAACCGGGATTGATTACAAATCAGCAAAATATCACAATGAGAAATTGATTTTAGTGGAAAAAGATGGGAAATATACTTTTTTAAGCAAAACCATTTTAACTAGTCAAAACATAAATTTTACAGGGAATCCAGAACTTAGTGAAGAATATGATATGGTTATCAGTTCTTATACTGACGAATTTTCTATCGTTATTTTGGGTGCAAAATATGGTTATATTAATGATATTGGCGAAGAAATTATTCCTCCAATGTATGACGATGCAACTTTATTTGATGGTCAATTTGCAGCTGTAAAAATCGGTTCAAAATGGGGTGCAGTTGATAAATCTAATGGTAAAGTAATCGATTTTCAATATGCTAATATGAAACCTTTCAATAGTGAAAAGTGTGTTGCTAAAAAAGGTTCAAAATGGGGCATTATTGATGGTAATAATAAGATAATTATTCCATTTAAATATAAGTATTTGTCGAATTTTAATAGTGATAGTGTCGCTATTGCAAAAAAAGGAAAAAGCTGGGGCGTAATTAATATGGCAGGAAAAATAATCATCGATTTCAATTATAAATTTGATTTAAATTATTTGAGTTTAATGCAATTAACAGATGGTTATTTATGGTTGCAGAAAAATGGTTTCTGGGGAACTGTTGACTTAAAAAACAACGTGATTATTCCTTTCATCTATGATGAAATTCAAAGTATTGACGGAAACAAGATTACAGTTGTAAAAGATAATAGGAATATAATTATTGATGAATTCGGAAACTGTATCAAAAATTGTCCGAGGAGTGTTAATTTAGAAAATCAACACTAAAATTTATTTTTTCAGTGTTAATTGACAATAGCAATGAAAAAACAAGCGGATTCAATAATTAATTTTATTCAATCCGCTTGTCTCTTATGATAAACCAATCTGTGTGTCATCATGTCAGCAGAATATTGAGATAAAGCAATATATTAATAAAGGCACTTTTTTTTATTAAAAAAACACCAAGGAAGACCCAAATAACAATCAAAACACAAAATACTAACCTATTTTATAATACTTAAATTAGGAGAATCGATTCAACGATTGAACAATCTTATTTCAATAACGCTTTATTAACTTCACATGATTCAGGTGAGAATATTCTCAAAATATTCGAATCGACAAAAAAATAAACGCAGCAAAGGAGAAAGCAATCGCTTCATCAAGCCAACACCTTAATAAATAAAGTAATTGCCATGAAAATAATGGATTTTTGGAAGCGAATATTTAACCAGATGTGTCATCCACCGTAATTATAAAGACAAAAAAAACGGCTCTCCGCTGTAATAGCTTCAAGCCGTCCACATTAAAACCCAATCACACAAAATAAATTCTTAAAAAGAACTTATCTATAATTTTCTAATCCTGTTATATTTTGAACGTTATAACCTATCAATTGTTCGATAGTATTCTATTATTTGATATATTATTTACTGGTCTTGTCTTTTACTAAATGCAATTTCAAGATAAAGCATAATTTTCTATAAGACAATCAAACTTAGGTAAAAGTTATGAAAATTGCAAAAAATCATTTGACAATTAAACCCTTTCTTTAAAAAGGAACGGAGCCAGGCGGCAATATTGGCAGCATTCAATCTTGGTAAAACCTAATGTCATCCTTCTGCTTATACAAAACTCGGGATTCCATCCAAAAAGTCATAACTTCTTCGCTCATGATTCATCGTACAACAATATGTAATTTTACCATTTGATAAGATTAAGATATCCGAATTTAATGTCAAGTTATACTGCGCAATCTGATTAAAAGTTGCCTGCGAAATGGGCACATTCGGAGCCTTACATTCCACCAAAACAATAGGCTGTACCTCCTTATCTAACACCAAAATATCAAATCGCTTCTTCCGACCGTTTATTTTTAACTGCTTTTCTACCGCAATCCGATTTTTCGGATAATGCTTCTCTCCTACCAAATACAATAACATCAATTGCCGCACAATTTCCTCTGGTGTCAAAACTAAATACCGCTGCCGAATCAAGCAAAAGATAAACCGTTTCCCCTTTTCTTCACGGAATTTTAGTTCTGACTGAAATGATAATAAATCGACATTAATATTTTTCATGGATTTAATGATTCTCTGTAATTTTTTCAATAATCCGAATGAAATTATTATAATCCTCATCCGTTAAATCTTGCCAACCTTCTGCTCGTAATTCCAAAATTTTCGGGTAACAAGCTTCTACAATTCGCTGACCTTCGGTTGTTAAGAATATTTTATACCGTCGTCTATCGTTATCAAAACGCAATCGTTCGACCAAACCTTTTTTGGATAACAAATCAATAATTCGAGAAACCGTTGGCGCATTTTTATAGCTTCCTTCCGCCAAATCCGATTGTGATTGACCATTTTGATGATACAATTTTTCAATTAAAACCCATTGCTCGGTCGTCAAATCAAAACCTAATTCTCTGAAAGCATTATTATACTTTGAGCGAATTATCTTTATCGCTCGATCCATTGGAAAACCGAAATTTTTACTCTTCTCTATTTGATTATTGTCAATCATTTTTTAATAATTAGAAATTATGAATTAAGAGTATTCAGTATTTTTCACAAAGTAAAAACAGAAAAGGCCGTCATTCCGATGAACTTCGATAGTTTTCCAATTTTAAACCTTAATTTTTAGCCCTTTATTAATATAAAAATTACCTGATAAATAGGCAGGCGGATTTCATTATTCTTTAGATTTTGTGCCATTATTGCCCACAGTAGATATCGGTTTCCGTCGGTATGACATTTTTAAGTGCCGAAGCTAAAATTCATATGTGAAATTATTATAAACATTCTTATTGATGAATTTATTCCTGTAATAA
>Ga0209712_10002117_pt1 | contig 16592 bp, 10 predicted proteins | sample ArcOceMetagenome_FD_187443 | JGI IMG/M metagenome (GOLD analysis project Ga0209712, IMG submission 187443) | Marine eukaryotic phytoplankton communities from Arctic Ocean - Arctic Ocean - Greenland ARC118M Metagenome (SPAdes) (version 2) | ecosystem: Environmental > Aquatic > Marine > Oceanic...
CTTCGTCTCAAGCGGTTGACATGTTGGAGAAGTTAGAGGACGGATCATTTTCAACAGGGTCTACAATCATCAAACCTGACAAATATACATACTCTACAGTTATGGCAGCACTTGCAAATGACGGTACCGTAAATGCTGCCAAAAAGGTAGAAGATTTATATCAACGAATGGTAAACCGATTCGAGTCTGAAATCTCACAAAACAAGCGAGCTGCAAAAAACGTGCAACCGGATATTTATTGCTACAATTCAATAATTTTCGCTTGGGCCAATGTTGGTACAATAGAATCTTGTCAGCGTGCTGAAGACCATCTTGACAGACTCTTGCTTGACGACTCAAGCATAGGACCCGACAGTTCATCATTTTCCAGCCTGATAAAAGGATGTTCGCAAAGGACAGATCCTGCTGCTGCCGCAGATTGCGAACGGATTTTGAGTAAGAAGGAAGAGTATCAGAGAGACAATAGATCCATCACGGTCAACCTTGCAGATTACTACCAAACAATCAACAGATATCACAACGATAAGGACCCAGAAGGGTGTTTGCGCATCCTTGAAAGTTTGTTGCGCCAATTGGAAGTAATGGGCAATCGCACCACATCGAATCCAGATCAACTGATAATTGTCTACAACGCTGTGATGAATTGTTACTATAAAACACCAGGCAAAGACGCGGCTCCAAATATTCAGCATGTATTTGAAATGTTGGATGCTGACGAAAGAGTGAAACCAGATCATTTTACATTCTTTTTACTGATGAACTCGCATGCACTAAGCCGATCCCCTGATTCATTCAAGACCGCGAACAATGTATTGGAGAGAATCATCAAGGGTCATGAGCAGAAGAATGGTGACAGCATTGACCCATCCATTGAATTTTTTGATCTGCTGTTTAAAGCCTGTGACTTGTCACCGGCAAGTGAAGATACGGGGACGAATGAGAGCCCTGTCACAATCGCATTTGAGAGATTTAGTCAAATCCAATCCTCAAATGACCCGAATCTGAAGCCAACGAACCAAACTTATAGTCACTTGCTTGCTATTTGCAAGAATCATATACAAGATGAAACCAAGAGGGGCGAGTTGGCAAAGCGATTATTTCATAAATGCTGCGATGACGGGCAACTTACGGATTTATCTCTTTCCTTATGCAAAGATTCAATGTCGGATAGCCAATTTGAAAAGATACTTCTTGATTTAGGGATGGGGAAGAGTGTCAGCACGACTGCAGACTTTCCAAAAGAGTACAGTTTTAATGTAGCTCGGAAGAAACATTTTCGTAATCACAAGGGCCAACGGGGCTAAGACAGCATACATAACCACGAATAAATATGCCCAATTTGTGGAAGCGAAGAAACACTTTCAAGGCTTGCGCTTGTACGATGCAATATTATCTGAAGTCGCTCGAGCAAATTGATTATTTTGCAGATTTTTAAGTACCGTGTATGTGTAGCTTCTAATTTACTTCAAGTAATCACCAAGACTACCCAACCACTTCAAATCATTCTTTGTGAAAGCTGCCAACAATTGATCCGATCCAACCATCAGACATCTTCGGTTCCCATCTATCTCTACCTGCTGTAACAAAATACAACGCCTATTACCCTCTGGCAGTAATGAAGCACATGGATGAGTAGGTGGCACAGATACCCGTCCACCCTTGGATTTGTAAACAGTATCAATAGCCGCTTGAATCCCACTTCCATCAACATCAACGTCATCGCCACCGACCGGGAACGAATCTCCAAGGCTGTACAAAACCTCACAATCACCATTACTATTACTTTCATCCAATAAAAGCACATGCGTAGCAGCCGTAAGCGCCACAAAAGATGCAGCCACCCACTGAATCTTCTCCGCCATTTCCCCATCTCCCCTCAATCCATCCTGAATCATTTGATCCAATTGCTTCGCGCCAGCACTAGCACGCGCGATAGCAGCATTCGCTTTATCACTGCCCTGTTTTTCAACTGCAACATCCAGACCTAATCCATTTTCCTTTCCAAATTCTATGATACCCTGGAATAAGAGAAGTGTGCCATAAAATCCCACCAGCTTCTGCGAGAAGGCCACTGCGTCCACGTTTGAATCCCCGAGTCCTAGCAAGGTGTTGACATAGGTTAATACGAGGACTAGGATGCCAAATAGGATTCGGACGCGAGATCCTTCGAGTCCAGGGACGTAAAATCCAGATCCCCTTTCAATCGCTGCAGAGGGACGGGCGTATACTCCCTTAGTTTTCTTGTTGGATGGTTCAGCATGGAGGGTCATTTGTATTCTGTTCGATGATGATACTGATATTGGGTTTGGTTTTAGATTGTATTTTGTGAGATGTTGCCTCGGTGCGTTTGCGTTTGGTGTAAAGCTCGAAACTTCATGCAGATGAAACTGAAAACATATCACAGCTTGAATGATTGGTATTTTCATTTTGGATAAGTTGAGCGTTGGAATTTATTGCTTTGGCAACTAAAACTGTGAGTAGTCTGTGAGTGATCTCTCTATTCTCTACTAGCTAATCTATCGCTTGAGCTAATACTACTTACTACTCTCTTGCTTGCTTGCCGCTGACTGACTAAATGAGTCTGTCGCGATCTCGCTTTGATGATTGGATGTGTTTTTAAAAATGATTTCCCGCCAAAACGAACGTGAGGCGGAGTTGTGATTGAAGCGCTTGATACATACAACTGTATTTGATAAACGGTACGGTACATACTACCACTGCAACAGAAAGCGCAAGACACACACATCCTCATCCCTCATCTTTGATCTATTTGAGTTCTATCTCAAACTACCACCATTTTAAATCATGAAGTCCCAACGCAAAATTCTATTCGCGCTTTTTCAATTATTGATAACATCACTCTTTACATCGGCAAATCATGAATTATCGCCGACGCTCAAGGCGAGAATTAGACAACGCCACAATGATGCAGTACAATCTGCCCGAGACGCTTACTGCTGTGCTGAAGAAACATCCACAAGTACACCCGAGGACGCATCCAAAATAAAATTCCAATCCATATCCATACCCAAACCTACAGCTATCCCAGATTTCCACAAACTTTTTCCAAACCCATGCATCCACACTTCCGATCCCTCCACACCATTATTCACTACACAAGATTGCGAATCTGTGGTGGAAGCCGCCAACCAATATTTTCAAAAGACAAACGGTGGAGAATGGACCACTCTGCAATCGGGTCGTTATCCAGTCTGCGGATTTTGGATCAAGGATATCCCTGCAGTCAACGATTGGTTCAAAGCCATGCTCCAGCAGCAGCTATTTCCACAGTTGAAGAAACTCTTTCCTGAATTTGTAGAGAACATGAGTGATTTAGTATGTGACAATGCCTATCTATTCAAATACACCAAAGAAACGGGCCAAAAGACGGATGTTCATACCGATAGCGGCTGCTTGAGTTTCACCATTGCCCTAAACGATAGAAAGGAGTATGAAGGTGGAGGTACATGGTTTGATATGGACGGTGGGAAGGTGATACATATGGAACAGGGATGTGTGACCTTTCGTCCTGGTGGTATTCGGCATCGTGGGGAATCCGTTACTGGTGGCGAGAGGTACATTATTGGTGGATTCGTCATGAATCAGAAGAAGGTGGAGGAGGTGAGGATGTTGACGGGATTGGCAATGGATTTGGTAAATCAAGGGAAATTGAACGAGGCGGAGGAGGTGCTGAGGGTTGCTATTCGCTTCAATTCGCACTTTGATGCTGCTTACATCAATTTAGCAGATGTTTTGACAAAGTTGAATCAGGGGGGGGAAGCATTGAAAGTGTTGAAGAAGGCAAGAGAAGTCAATCCTCTGAATGGCGAGGCAGCATATTCGTTGGGAATGATGGACAAGGCGAGAGGGGAACTCGATTCTGCAAAGGAATGCTTTGATGCTTGTCTTTTAGCAGACAAGTTTGATTCAGAGGCGATGCTAGCGCATGCTATCGTCTGTTCAGAATCAAAAGATCGCGATGGTGAACAAAAGTGGTTCATGAAAGTTATCGCAACACCTGGTGTGCAAAAGTCTACTCTTGCCTCTGCATACTCACATCTAGGAGTTATTTTGGGTGAGAAAGGCGATAAGGATAGTGAAGTTGTCATGTATAAAAAGGCCCTCGCATTAGATCCTGATAGTTTTCATGCAAGGTATTCTCTTGCAATAGCATATGGGGAAGGCTCGCAATATTCCAAATCAATAGAAGCATTTCGGTTGGCAGTGGAATCTGCTCCAGGTCCCGACATGCGAGAAAAGGCACTGAAGGATTTGTATCGAATCACAGCCATGAAAGTAAATAATGATCCAAGCATCAAATCTATGGGGCAAGAGCAAGTCATGCAAATGTTTGCGGAATGCATTGGAGAACAGAATTTCAAGGACTTGATGCAAATAATGAAGAGATAATAAGAATATATTACAGTACGAGTACACGTACACTCACACGTAATTGATTTTATCTGTTATTTATATGAGAATGCTTTTGTTTCAACATAAAATGTAAATGATACAAGGCATGTAGAGGAGAAACAAGCAAGCTCCTGTGCAATGAAAATGAACACACATGAATTATACACTGACAAATTGCTTTCTTGTCAAAGCACCTGTGGTATTCGTGAAACTACACGTACGTCCTAAAAGTATTCAGCTTCGCCAAGGCCGAATAGATCCCACGATACTTGATCCACTGGCCGAGAGAGCCGCTTCGAAAACTTGATCACTGTCTTCCAGTCCCTCAATTCAGATGACGGAAATGCCTTTTCTCCTTGATCCCCCAGCTTCTTCCATTCCAAGGCCCAACTGGCTTCCCCAACACCACTTTGATACAATCCAATTACTGCCGTAGCCAAAGCTTGGCACGCCACAGGGAGCTGCCCCTGTTCCGCAGCTAGACGGGCATACCTCAGTGACTTCTCATATAAATCCATCTGATTTGCTCCAGGAGACCTTGTCATTTCTTGATTAAGGTGTTGGCTCAATATCCACGCTGCCCTGCCTTCATCCCCTCCACGTTGGGTGCAAACTTTGAGGAGCCCCATGGCGGCGGCTTCATCCCGTGGAAAGCTGAAATCATCATTACCGGTCATGAGGAGGCTTCCCAATGGATATTCACAGCCGAGTTCTTCTGTCTTGACCAGCCGCTGCATCAGTTCGACCGCCTTCTTGAAATATTCCTTGTGTTGTTCTGTTGGCGCCGATAGCTTTGTATCCTTTTTCCAGTTACAGGCCGCCAACATGTACAGATTTTGCAAGGCATCCAGGGCCATGGGGATAGCATCTGCATTGGCAAACGGCTTAATCCGATCAATGTACAATAATGGATCATCCGGATATTCCCATTCAAACGCCTCATCCGATCCAGCAAGATCATTCCACTCCCTGATCTTACTGCAATTGGGAAGCTTCGACTTCCATTCGGGTTCGGATCCAAGTTCCATGAATTCATATCCAGGATAGCGATAGAAGTATCTGCTCAGATGGTACCATGTGAGCTTCTTTTGTGACACTGGCCAAATTTTGCGCAGTGGCCAACCGGGTAGCTCGGGCGGAGATAGACCGGCTGGGTTAACCACTGCCAAAAGCTTCGCATAGCCGCGAACTACATCTGGACGTACAATATTGGCACTGTCATTAGAAGCCTTTTTCTTGACGTTTTCCTTTATCTTTAGGTCCATCTTGTCGAATGGCCCACACGTTGGTTTGTGCCTTTTCCAGTCCTTTTTTTGACATTGTTTGGAACAGTATGCAATACATTTGCATCTGGCGCAAATCTTTTGGTCCTCTTTGCGCAGATCTTTGCTGCAGGATCCACAGTGGCTTCGGTCCAAGAAAGTAGAAACCGGCTTGGAGTTTTTTCCAAAGAGCTCTGGATTTAGGTTTGCATCATCGTTCGCATCAGATTGAGATTTCATGGTGAGATGTTGGTGTGTTGAGTGCAGTCTTTGTCTTGATGTCTTGATGGATGGGGCGGGATTGAAAAGTGAGGTGAGCGACTACAAAAAGTAAGCAAGTAGTGATTTTGGGGGCGCGAATCCCCTGAAATTTCTTGTTTTAGCTTGGCGCGTTCAAAATTCAGAAGCGTTTTCAGAGAGAAAAAGCTTTTTTGGTCAGGGCATCACCGAACAAAGAAGTGCATTGGTCAACACCAAACAAACTGCCATTCTCAGCTCTCTGATTCCATTACGTGAGTATATGAGTGTACGTATTATCTAGAGCGTTCTTATTTTTAAAAGTATTTTTTATTATTTTAAAAATAACACCGGATTCACGTAAGAAGGGTCGAAAAAAACAGCATTTTGGCGGAATAAAAAATAAACTTTTTCAATTTGAAATTCAAATCAAATCGCAAAACAGCTTACGCATTATAATATTTCATTAAAAAAGGTTGATTTAACGCAAAAATGCGAAAGTTCATCGGATGCATACTGATTTTTAAGAGCCTCCTTCGTCTCGGCCTTCCTGTGCTGATCGCAACGTATTAATATCAATAGTTTTATATCGGGTTGAATTCGATCCACGCATAGGTGATAATCTTTCTTACTCAACACTGTTTTCCAGTGACCTTCAATTTGTGCCCACGCTTTTTTTATTGTCTTGCCAGCCTCTTTTTTTGAAGTCGCTGCTGCTCGTAGTCATCCAAAATACTATTACTGTATACTCTATTTTTTCATTTCCAGCTTCGGAATCTTCAGCCATGGAAAGATTTTTGGTAGTCTTTGGATTTTCACAAGAAGAAACCTTGCATTCTTTGTCTTCATCATTCTTGGCCTGTACTGCTGTATTCAATTTCTGCTCCACCTTCAACTCCATCTCCAAGAATTCAATCTATTGTTACATTTGCTGCGATCTTGCAATATTACGGAGATGCACTCACTCAAAATTGGTCATGTTTATGTTGAGATCGAATCCACATTGAATTGGTTGAGATGGAAGATGATAGAAGCTGGCATTCCAGCTGCAGCAGTAGTAGTGGAGACACCAATGACTACGATGGAGTTCCAAAGAGAGCTTTCCATCATTTGCCGAAGTTAAAATAGTCGTCAAGTCATTATATAGGTGTGTACGTAGAGGTACGTAGCCTACAACATCAACGTGTTACTTTACAGTATGTATATGCTTCCATTACTAGTATGGAATCCCGCTCATTTGATGACGCAGAATAGAATGCGTACAAGAACTGTCATCATGTGGGTGCACCAGAATAATGACAGCTTCCTACAGGATTGATGAGAATCAATCCCCCGGGGATTGTCCAAGTCCGTCTGTACTTCGATTCAATGAGTTGTCAGAAAGTCAACTTCTTGGTTGTCAGTAGAGCTGACAGCTGGCCAGCTCCAATCCACCCTGTCTTATTTGTATGATTCTTCTCTTGTGGTCGAAATTAATCCCCCCTAAACATAAATTAAATAATAATAAGGCATATCTTTTGTGTCAAAGGAGGGACGAATACAATCTAAACATTCAATACGTTTTGGGCTCATCGCCTTTATACGTCATCACAAAAAAAAGGTATCTTTGCGCCATCACAAACACAATACACACAATATGATAAGCCAAATCATCGGCTCTTGTTGACTTCTTCGAGCTTCTTCGTACGTCATTTGAATTTATTTCTTCTTTTGGTCACGTGCTTTCGCACGAAGATCCATCAAATCTTTTCTCACAAACGCCAAAATAATAAAAAGTGACGTAACAATGAAATTCACTCTCTTCACTGCTGCCTCGTTGATCTCCTCAGCTGCTGCCTTCACCACAAATTTCGCAAGTAATACCCGATTCTCCACAAAAATGCCTTCCACTTCCCTTTCCAGGCCAAGCCTCGCCGAGCACTCCACTCCCGTCAAGGAAGGAGAGGCTGTTCCTAGCGTCACCTTCAAGACTCGTACCCGTATTGAGTCCGACGACGAGAATCCTTTCGACTGGAAGGATGTTACAAGTGATGATTGCTTCAAGGGGAAGAGGGCGGTGGTCTTCTCTCTCCCCGGAGCTTTCACTCCTACCTGCTCCACAACCCACCTTCCTGGATACGAGGCTGCATACGAGGAGATGAAGGCCATGGGGATTGATGAGATTTACTGCCTTTCCGTGAATGATGCATTCGTTATGCGTCAATGGGGACTTGCACAGGGGTAAGTTAATTGCATAAATGGAACATAATGATCTCGCGCTCTAATCATCCTTGTCACTAACTATCAAATTCATAATACTTCAATACTAAACCGTACTCTTATAGACTCGAAGAAGACAAGACCGTTGGAGGACTTGGATTCAAGCAGGTCAAACTCGTACCAGATGGAGCTGCTCTCTTTACTCGTGGAATGGGAATGAGCGCTACCTGGGAGGCGGAGCGTGGATTTGGAGAGCGCTCCTGGCGTTACTCTGCCGTCATTAATGACATGAAGGTCGAGAAGCTCTTTATTGAGGGCGGTGGTGTATCCCAGGAATATGGCCCTGATCCATTTGAGGTTTCTGATGCTGCCACCATGGTTGAATACCTCAAGACTGTAGCTTAAAGTGTAATGATGATTCTTTTATAAATTGTAGAAGTTTAATCGTATTTATCTCATTGCTTACCACATCGACAGAGCATTGTAGGACTTCCATGATCTATGCATCTATTGAAGTGGACAATATCTTTCCTTTCCTGTTGTTGTACTCATAGGAGCCTAGGTTAGTTGTACTAACTATGTACTGTCTTTGTTAGATCAGATCTCCCTTTCACTGATGGACGATTTGTGAGTACTGTATGATCGAGATGAGATGTGAGATGGGTGGCTGTCTTCAATGTTCTGCAACATGTAAAATGACCGAGAAGATTTCTAGATTTTGTACAAATAAATAAAATTTACGTAGACCTATGAGAGTACATACATTTCTAAAATTACATTCGTTTCCATCGCGTCTTCCACAACATGTAGTAGCGAGATGTGATTTTGGCCATTTTGTGGGGGGCGCGAATCCCGATTTTGTTGCGTTTTAGCTGGCGCGCCACCACGATACGAAGACGCGAACACATTTCAAAATTTCCGAAGCCACTCTTCTAGGAGAAAAAGCTTTTGTGGTCAGAGCATCACAGAACAAAGAAGTGCAGGACGAGTATTGGTCAACACCAAACAAACTATCATTTTCAGCTCTCTGGTTCCATTATGTGAGTATTATACGTATTATCCAGTGTTCTTACTTTATTTTATTTTGAAGTGTGTATCTTTCTTATTAAAAAAAATAGAAATTGATTCACCACAACAATCTTTCTTGCTCCTCAGATATCATACCATGCCATCTCTCTGCAAATGCGGTAAAATTCGCGAGCAATTCACATCTGGTCCAAACTCCAACTTTCCTGGAAGACCATTCTTTAATTGCCAGAGCTGCGGTCAATTTGACTGGGCTGACGAACGAGGAAGGGTTCTTTTTGATTCACAAGCAGGCCCCGAATGTAGGTGTGGTAACTCAACTGTCCGACGTACAGTAAAAAAGGATGGACCCAACAAAGGACGCAAATTTTGGGGTTGTGCCTCTTGGCCACGGGGATGCAAGTTTTTTGAGTTTTTTGAGGGGGGAGAAGAAGAAGAGGATCGCCACCACCAGCAACCGCAGGCTCTTCCTCAAACGCCGACTATGACACCCGAGCGACCTGAGAAAAAACGTCCGGCCTTGACTGGCTGGGCCAGCTGGCTCTCAGACTGGAAGAAAATGGAAATCATTCAAAAGATGATGACCGTGGACCCTAAGAAAATGGCTCATGCTGCAAAACATCGTTCCTCTTTTTCCTATGATAAATTGGATGTCGTGGGGCTGTGGAATATATCAAATCCAGCAAGAATGGAGAGGTACGAGGCGGCAAAACATCGTGTCAAGGCCGAAAATCCAATCGTATCCAGCTACGAATTCACGGAACCCTACAGCGATGCAATGAACCAACTGGGCATTGATTCTCTTGATACCAAAGCTGGAGAGGTATTTCTTCTTCATGGGACGGATCCTGAGAAACTTCATAGCATCCTCTTTGAAGGGTTGGATCCTGGAATATCACGCAATGGGAATTTTGGAAGGGGGGTATACTTCGCTGAGAACGCAGCAAAGATTGATCAGTATGCCAAAGAGGATGCGAGATTTCAAAAGAATGGACCTCTCAGTGAGCTCCACAAGAAAATTTACGGGAACAGCCATCATCCTCAGAATGTTCGGTATGCACTAGTGTGTCGTGTATTGCTCAGAAGACACGTCCAGACCGAGGATGGAGTGACAAAACTTTGCGAAAAAAAGAGCGATGGCGATCAAAAAGTTCACAAAGCAAAACCCCTCTTCACTGACAACAATAGAAGGACCTTGGCCACTTTTGACGATGGCACCACTCCTAGCAGCCTAGTTGCCGTCCCAGGAAGACGTGTACGAACCTTTCGAGAGTTTGTGGTTTTCAATTCTGACCAGATTTTTGTGGAATATTTAGTTGCTTACAAACGCATCCAAAGTATGTGTGATTGTGGTATTCCATGTATGGAACGAAGTGTCACCAAAACTAATGACAATTACGGCCGAAAGATCCATTTGTGCGGTGGAAAAGAGAAGGGATCGAGCAAAACCTGCGACTTCATACAAATGTTCCCATTATGTAATTGTGGCCAATCGGCATCCGTCAAAACTAGCCACACTGCAAAGAATCCCAATAGAAAATTCTATTCTTGCCACAACAATAGATCACGGGGGAGATCCTGCAATTTTTTTGAATGGAAGGACAGAGGCTACTTTTCAAGCCCATACAAGAAACCGCGAACACTCAACTACTCGTAAATCAATGTAACCATCGTACCACCGTCACACATGTACTGTTTTTGCGTGTATATTCATATGAGCACTGGAGAAATTGTATCGAATCACTGCTACTATGAAAGGAGTCAATGATAACGAGCCAGATATAAAATCTACCCGGGGAAAGAGCAAGTTATGCAAATTTGTGAACTGAAATTTTAAAGAAAAGATGTGAGTTCAGTGTACTGTCAAATTGTAATAATCGTTTCTTTTACAGTACGTGTACGTGTAGTTGATTTGTAAATTTATCACTCCCCCTGATGACTTTCTTCAATCTGGTATTTGAACCGGAAATACCAACATGTCAAGGTTCGAAAAAGAGATAATTCCAATCTGTTCCAAAACAGCTTCCATCACTTTATTTCGAGGGAGAGAGAGAGAGTGAACAGCTGCTTTTCAAAGATCTGCCGTCCGTTTCAGAAATCCACCAGTAAATGCCGACAGACAGCATCAAAAGTAAATCAGCTGCCATTCGATTGAGTAAAAGGATTCTTCTCCCTCCATCCCTACAGTATCCCACCCACCATCTCCAACTAGAAACAGAAACAATCTTTCCTCGGCGTCCGTTTACACTGCTTCGTAACCAAAAATATTGTTTTCATAAACCAGTCGGAAAATTAATGCAACAGTAAAGATGGTGTCCCAATCTCTACTCCGAGCCGCGAGGAAGTTATCCAGCATTCGTCAGCGCCCTTCCTCTTCTCTCCTAAACAGCCACCTATCGAAGCAAAGACTCTTCAAATCAACCGCAGCAATCGAGGATATTCCGCATGAATCCGAGACGTTCCTGAATGGTTCTACTTCTCTCTACGCAGAACAAATGTACGATAATTACTGCAATGATCCTAATTCCGTCCATGAAACGTGGAGGAAGTACTTTGAGGATATTGATTCTGGTAAGACGTATGACGAGAATTCTTATAATAGGCCCACTGTTGTGGTTAGCAATCACATCAAGAAGGTTGGAGAGGCGAGTGATTCTCATTTAGCGGTAAGTAAAAGTCGTGGTGAGGGTTGGGGTAGCTAGTGTAGTCCGTAGTCTGGACGGATACCTGATACCAAATTGAAAATGCTGCACGATTTTTCGTCAGTTTATCGCTGTCTGTTTTGTTTCATCCTTTTTTTTAATTGCTCAACATGATTCACTCCTAATTTTTCACATCATACAGAGTTCACTCCCCTCCGATTCCCTTGGAGTAGCGCATCTTATCAGAGCCTACCAAGTAAACGGACACACAGCCGCCAGTCTCGATCCATTAGGAATCCACAACAAAGACTCCTTCCCCCAACGTCCATCCAACAATAGACCCCCAGAAGGCCTCGACGAGCACGGCTTTCCCATTGAACTGACCCCATCCTTTCATGGATTCGACCCCGTCAAAGACTTGGACAGACAGTTGAATTTCCGCGGTGTACATTCGGGTGGAAACAAGGGGTACCTCGAGGAATTGGCCAGCATGCCCGGAAAAGTTACTCTTCGTATGCTTCTCGATCAACTTCGGAAAACATATTGCGGTTCCCTAGCGGTGGAGTATATGCACATTGGTGATACTGCGAAGTGTAATTGGATCAGGGAGAGGGTTGAACAGCCCCGCTGGCTCGAATACGATAAGGAGAAGAAGCTTCACATCTTTGAACGTTTGTGTTTTGCAGATACCTTTGAGAGCTTTATGGCGTTCAAGTTTAATACCACCAAGCGTTTCGGTTTGGATGGTGGTGAGGCTATCGTGCCTGCTTTGAAGACTGCTATTGATAGGGCGAGTGAGCTTGGTGCGCATAGTTTTATCATTGGAATGCCGCACCGTGGTCGTCTCAATATATTGGCAAATGTTATGCGGAAGCCTATGGAAATGATTTTTTCAGAGTTTCTTGGAACGCATTATTCTGTCGAGGACCATATCAAGTCTAATGAGAATTGGGCTATTGCAGGTGATGTCAAGTATCATTTGGGTTCGAGCATGGACCGTACATATCCCGATGGGAGGAAGATTCATTTGAGTTTGGTTGCCAACCCTTCGCATCTAGAGTGCGTCAATCCACTCGTTCTTGGAAAGGCGCGTGCTAAGCAATATTACTGTGGAAATGGAAAGGAGGATGTGAAGAATGTTGTGCCTATTTTGTTACATGGGGATGCTGCTTTTGCTGGGCAAGGGGTTGTTTACGAAACTATGCAGTTGTGTGATGTTCCCGATTTCAATGTAGGAGGAACCATTCATGTCATTGTGAACAACCAAATTGGTTTCACCACCAATCCTATCCATTCTCGTTCTACACCTTATTGCTCCGATCTTGGTAAAGCTTTCAATGCTCCTATCTTCCACTGTAATGGTGACGACCCTCTTGCCGTGGCTACAGCATTGGAGACAGCCATTGAATGGCGTCATGAATGGGGTGGCGACGTTATTATTGATATGATTTGTTACCGTCGTAACGGCCATAATGAGTTGGATCAGCCTATGTTCACTCAGCCAAAACTTTACAAGAAAATCAAAGATCACCCTTCTACTCTTGAAAAGTACTACGACCAGCTTATTGAATCCGGAGATGCGACTAAGGAAGAACTCGATCAAATCAAGAAGGACACGTTGGAAATGTACGAGTCTGGCCTTGAAGCCAGCAAAAGCTACAAGCCCTGCACTAGTGATTGGTTGAGTTCCAAGTGGAGTGGTTTCAAGAGCCCTAAACAATTGAGCAGGGTTCGCTCTACAGGAGTTGATATCGAGGTACTTAGAAAGATTGGAATTGATGCCGGAAGCGTGCCTGAAAACTTCAAATTGCACAGGCAAATGATAAAGATTTTTAAGGCACGTCGTGCAATGGCTGAAAGGGGAAATGGTATCGATTGGGGAACTGCAGAGGCTTTGGCCTTTGGTTCTCTGCTACTCGAGGGCAACCATGTTCGTATCACTGGACAGGATGTTCAGCGTGGTACTTTCAGTCATCGCCATGCCGTAGTCAAGGATCAGGACAGTGAGGAAGAATACACACCATTGAATTCACTAGCAGAAATGGTCGACGAGTCTTCCCCAACGGAGGTTCTTAACCGTCCTGATACTCAAGCTGGCTTCACTTGCAGAAACTCAATCCTCTCTGAATTTGCAGTTCTTGGGTTCGAAGCTGGTTACAGTATCGAGAATCCTAACTCTCTTGTTTTGTGGGAAGCACAGTTTGGTGATTTTTCAAATGGTGCTCAGACTATAATTGATCAATTTATTTCTTCAGGGGAAGACAAGTGGTTGAGACAAAGTGGATTAACTTTACTTCTTCCTCATGGATACGACGGGCAAGGAGCAGAGCACTCTAGTTGTCGTCTCGAGCGCTTTTTGCAAATGGTTGACGAAGATCCAGATTATATTCCGGACATGGATATTGATGCGCGCACTCAGATTCAAAAGGTTAATTGGCAAGTTGTCAATTGTACAACACCTGCTAACTACTTCCACGTCTTGCGTAGACAGATCCACCGTGACTTCCGCAAGCCCCTCATTGTCATTTCGCCGAAGAACCTACTCCGTAATAAAAAATGTGTTTCCACCCTTGAAGATATGGGACCTGGAAGCAGGTTCAAGCGCGTATTTAGTGAGACCGACGAGGCCATCAGCGACAATGCTGAGAATGTGAAATCTTTGGTTTTCTGCACTGGGCAGATTTACTATGAGCTACTCACAGAACGTCAGAAGCTTGGAAGAACGGACGTTGCTCTTGTCCGTCTTGAACAGATCGCGCCCTTTGCATTTGACAAGGTTGCAGAACAATGTGCAAAATACTCTAATGCTGAAGTGGTCTGGGCTCAACAAGAGCCAAAGAACATGGGTTCATATTCGTATGTTGCTCCTCGTCTTGAGACCGCCACACGCGAAATGAATGACAATGAGATGAGGCCTCGATATGTGGGTAGACCAGTAAGTGGTGCACCTGCCACTGGTATGGGAAAGGTTCATCAAAAGGAATACGAAGACATTCTCAGAGGAGTGTTTGGATTTGAATAGGTCTCCTGATTGATAATTCATTTACAATTGAGTTTTTTAGGATATTTAGTAATTTTTATATTAAAAAGACGCTTCGTACTTGCTTCGTACTGTACACTATAAATTTGATATATTTTGGCTTTTATCTATCTAAATATTTCTTGAGCAATGCCACCGTTTGGTCTGGGCTCTCAGCGTGCACCCAATGTCCACAACCCTTTATTGATGTTAATAAGAAGTTGGGAAAGTGTTTTTTTATCACTGGTATGTGAGAGTTCTTTACAAAACTTGAAGCACCGCCCTTGATCAAGAACACATCCCCTGTGTATTGCAAATCCAAATCGCTGTTTTCACTCAAATCCATCGACTTCACATCAAAACCAGCTATTAAATGCAATTGATCCGCTATTGCGTCTACATTTATTTTCCATCGAAGTATTTGTACTTTCTCTTTTGAAGGCACAGTCTCCAAGTTCGTTAAAACAAATGCCCTTATAGCAGGGTCTTCAACGCTTATTCTCAATTCCACATCCACATCCCTTTTGGTCTTTCCAGGCGGGAGTTCCACCTCTTTCAGAGACCTAATAATCCCCTCTACTGCTTTCCAAGATGGGTCGTCATTGGTATAGGTTACTGGAGCAATATCTATCACAACCAAACCTGCGACCCGATCGGGATTCGACAATGCGAGGGACTTTGCTACTTTCCCACCCATGGAATGCCCACATATAATTGCTTTATCAATGGCGTGCTTATTCAGAAACGCCAGAACATCATCAGCCATATCGGAATAAGACATTTCACTCCTCCAATCGTCGTGATTGTCACCATGATTCCGGAGGTCTACTGCAAATATCTGCCGTTTCTTTTCCAGCTGTTTCATCAATGCATTTCCTAACGAAGCAAAGTTTCGCTTTTGACCGAGTAAGCCATGTAGTAAAATGACTGGTTCATTCTCATCTATAGTATGATCTGCGAATGACATGGATTTCAGATCAACAGCCTTTACATTGATTCCTGGTGCACTAGAAGATAAGAAGCGATGCGAATATGAATGCGATTGTTTCTTCCCTACTGCTCTGACATTAGTGAACGCAGAGCAGCGTGAAGATGATAAGTGTCTGATGAAGGCACAAAGAGACATGGTGTAGAGTAATGTTGTTGATAGTTTCCTTGTGTACGAACGTTGGCGTTGCATTATAAATTTCAAAGAGATCTGTTCTTGCAACCAATTTTCACTCTCTGTGTTTGTGTTGATGAAGGAACCCTCCCTGAAGCTAAACCTGTCTTCAGAGGTTTCTTTGCGTTATTACAGGGGCTGTACTATTCGAATTACAAGAATACTCGTACTTGACGTTGCTGACCAGCTCATCGTTGTGTATGATAGACGTCGTCTTTGTCTCTTTCTTTCTTTTCAGTTCCCAGAAAACATAAACGTACCTTTCCGACACGGTTTAATGAAACGTCCGGTCCGTCAGAAATACAAAACTCAAACAAAAATCCAAAATCAACATTCAACCTTGATTCACAACAAAACTTTCACAACCTTGATTCAACCAAGCATTCAACATTGACATCATCACAAAATCAACCATGACCATTGCGTATCTTCTCATCACGATAGCGGCTCTCATGCCATTGGGATCTGCCTTTCAAACGAACCCAATTATACGCCATAATACCCGACCTTCGTCAAGGGCAACAAAACTGTTCCAATCCAATGACCGTAGAAACTTTCTAGAATCCATTATCGGCACCACTGTCGCTTCAGTCCTCATCTCCACAACTACTGGGGCATCCCCAGCCCTGGCT
>Ga0209712_10002124_pt1 | contig 16548 bp, 9 predicted proteins | sample ArcOceMetagenome_FD_187443 | JGI IMG/M metagenome (GOLD analysis project Ga0209712, IMG submission 187443) | Marine eukaryotic phytoplankton communities from Arctic Ocean - Arctic Ocean - Greenland ARC118M Metagenome (SPAdes) (version 2) | ecosystem: Environmental > Aquatic > Marine > Oceanic...
ATCATCTGCCCAGCGTTGCATAGCTGCCAACACGTCAGCGTTTATTCTAAGAGGAAAAGCTTTTTTAGACATTGTATTCCCAGTGCTTCAAGCACACTCCTGTTGCTTTACTCTAATATAAACTGCCACTATTGATTATGGGTTGAGCATTTTTATCGCCACATAATACAACCAACAAATTACATACCATCATAGCCTTGCGTTCTTCATCTAGATCTACCACACCTTGAGATTTGAGTCTGTCTAGTGCCATTTCAACCATGCCTACTGCGCCCTCAACAATCTTGCTACGGGCAGCAATAATTGCAGTAGCTTGTTGGCGTTGTAACATGGCGCTGGCAATTTCTGGCGAATATGCCAAGTGACTAATTTTTGACTCATGCACAGTTAACCCTGCTTTGCCTAAACGTTCTTGGATTTCCTGTTTCAAAATTTCAGAAATATGTTGAGGATGACTGCGAAGGGCAATATCGGCACTATCATCATCTTGCGGATCATAACAATAACTGCTGGCCATATTTCGCAGAGCTGATTCAGTTTGGATGGTTACGTAACTTTCATAATCATCTACCTCAAACATGGCTTCAGCTGAATCTGTAACAGACCACACTACTATGGTGGCAATTTCTATTGGATTACCTAAGTTATCATTAACTTTAATTTTGGCAGATTCAAAATTGCGAATACGCAATGAAACCGTTTTACGCATAAAGAATGGGATAGTCCAACGTAAGCCGTTACGCTTTTCAGTACCTACATAACTACCAAATAAAGTCATCACTTTGGCCTGATTAGGTTGAACCATAAAAAAGCCAGCCCAGCAAATAAGCACAAGAATGGAGCACACAATACTCACAGGAAGTAATATTTTGTTGCCTAACATTATGCCAAAGCTAACTTGTAGTAAGGGTAAAACTACAAAAAAAGCCAAGTAGCCATTAATCGAAAAACCTTTTTTCTCAGTAATCATACAAACTCTTTAATGATGTCATTATGATATTAAATTGAGGTTAATGTCTTTTAATTAACAAAGCAAACTGTTTTTGAAGGTGTTGATTGAAACATTATTTTTTAAAATATGAAGATGTTGAAGAGCGGTAGACTAAACAAATAAGTGATATATCAGTTGAAATTATAGAAAAATTGTCAGGTTTTTTAACACTTTTGGTGAGGGTTTTTTTTGATATTTTCTAATTACTTGTTTTTTATTAAGAAAAAAAACAAGGTATAACAATTGCTTGATTTGTTGACCAATGGGTCAAGAATTACCATTCATTCAGCATGTATCAAACTCCCTGTCATACGGATGTCACAGAAGTTTAAGAACATCGCAATCAACAAAAACAAATAATAAAGTCGGAATACCGACACCTACACGTTTTCAGGAGAAAACATGAATATAAAATATTCAGTAGCACTGGCGTTGTTTTGTGCATCATCTGCACAGGCAACCAGTGTATTTATTAATGAAATTCACTACGATAATGCTGGTACTGATACGGGGGAAGCTATTGAAGTAGCCGGGCCTGCTGGGACAGATCTAACGGGATGGAGTTTGGTCAGATACAACGGTAACAATAGTGCCCCTTACGGTACCACTACTGACTTAAGTGGTGTTCTACCTAATCAACAAGACAGCTTTGGTACAACAAGCGTGTCTTTTCCCTCAAATGGTTTGCAAAATGGTTCACCCGATGGCCTTGCCTTGGTTGATGCTGGTGGCACAGTTGTTCAGTTTCTAAGTTATGAAGGCAGCTTCACTGCTATAGGTGGTCCTGCAGACGGAATGAGTAGTACCGATATTGGAGTCACTGAATCAAGTGGAACAGCAGTAGGTTTTTCACTGCAACTAGGCGGTTCAGGTAGTACTTCAGACGACTTTGCTTGGGAAGTTGCCAGTGCTAATACTTTTGGTGATATCAATACCAACCAAATCTTTGGAGGTGGCGGCCCGTCTGTGGATAAAGCTCCCGAAGTTATTGCTACTAACCCCGAGAATAATACCGGTGTAGTAACATTAGATGCAGACATTGAGATTAGCTTTAGTGAATCGGTTAATTTAGTCGGCAATTGGTACGACATTAATTGTTCGTTAAGTGGTAATCATACCGCTGTAGTTAATGGTGGCCCCCAACAATATAGCTTAAATCCAGACACTGATTTTGACTACAACGAGGTATGTACGGTTTCTGTTTTTGCCGCGTTAGTAAATGATGTTGATGTTAACGATCCACCAGATCTTATGGAAGCTAATTATAGCTTTAGTTTCGGGACAGCAACTAACTCGATTATAGTCATCAATGAAGTTGATGCAGATACAGCAGGCTCAGATACTTTGGAATTTATTGAGTTATATGACGGCGGTACAGGGAATACCTCTTTAGATGGTTTAGTTGTGGTGTTGTACAACGGTTCAGATAATAAGTCCTACGACAATGCTTTTGATCTCGATGGCTATAGAACTAATAGTGAAGGTTTCTTGGTGTTAGGTAACCAAGCAGTTTTACCTGCTCCCTCAATAGTGATCAATAATAACGCCTTGCAAAATGGTGCAGATGCAGTTGCTTTGCATTTTGGTAATGCAACTGATTATCCAAATGATACTCCGGTAAGTGGTATTAGCTTAGTTGATGCAATTGTGTATGACACTAGCGATAGTGATGCTCAACAGTTGTTAAGTGTCTTAACCCCTGGTCAGTCACAAATAAATGAAAATGGCACGGGTAATAAAGACTTTCACTCAAATTCACGTGTGCCTGATGGTGGCGCTGCTTTAGATACCTCTGTGTATTTACAACAAGCGGCTACTCCTGGGCAAAGTAATGTGGTTGTGGCCGAAATATTTGATATTCAAGGTAGTGGTTTAAGCTCTCCCTTCGAAGATCAATTTGTTGCATCAGAGGTCAATGTGGTTACTGCTTTAGACACCAACGGTTTCTTTATGCAAACGCCTGTGTCACGCAGTGATAACAATGTTGAAACATCAGACGGAATTTTTGTATTTACGGGCAGTGTACCAATAGTTGGTGTAGGTGACGAAGTAAGCGTAACTGGCCAAGTGATTGAATTTTTTGGATTTACAGAGTTTTCTGCTGGGTCAACTGTGACAATTATCAGTAATGGCAATGCTTTACCTCCAATTGTAACCTTCGACGAAAATACACCGTCAAGCTTGCAACCACAGGCAGCAAACGATATTGAACGTTACGAAGGTATGATAGTTACCTTTGAGGGCATCGCTACTGCGGCGACAGATCGTTTTGGTGATACCGCGGTTGTTGTGGGTACAGAGCGCGCCTATCGAGAATCTGGCATCGCTTATCCTGGTCTACCTGGACTACCAGTATGGGATGGTAACCCTGAAATTTTCGAAATTGATCCAAACGCATTGATGCTTGATAACGAATCTTTCTTTGCTGGGCAAAGTATTTCGGCAACCGGTCCACTGGGCTATTCGTTTGGCGATTATCAAGTTTGGCCAACTAGCTTGACCAAGGGGCCAGAGCCACAGTTATTAAGTAAGGTTAGAGCACGAGCAGCAGGCGAGATGACAGTGGGTTCACTGAATATGTTCCGTCCTTCGCAAATTGCCAGTGTTTACGCTGAACGTCTTAGCAAAATCTCTGATTTTGTGCGCACAGTTATGAACTCTCCTGATATTTTGGCGGTAAGTGAAGTTGAAGACATTTTCGTATTGCAGACCATTGCCGACGAAATAAACGGTGATGATGCTGCAGTAAATTACCGTCCCTACTTGATTGAAGGTAACGACATTGGCGGTATTGATGTTGGCTTTCTAGTTCGCGAATCTGTTGAAACGGTTGCAGTGACACAGTTTGGTAAAGACACAATATTTACATTTGACGATTCATTGTTAAACGACCGTCCACCCTTGTTGTTCAGTGGTCGAGTAGCTGCTGATGGCAGTAATTTTCCAATCCAGGTGTTGGTGGTTCATAACCGTTCACTTTCCAGAGTAGATAGTAGCGAAAGGGTACGTATTAAACGCTTAACCCAAGCTCAGTTTGTTGCTGGCATTGTTCAAGACATACAGGATGCAGATCCAAATGCCAACTTAGTCATCACAGGCGACTTTAATGCCTATCAATTCACAGATGGTTATGTCGATGTGCTTGGTCAAATCACTGGTACTTCTGTTGAGCAAGATAACTTACTTTGGGAGCCTAGCCCTGTGCAGACTAAACTAACGAATCAAGTGAACAATATTCCTGCTCTTGAGCAGTATTCATTTGTATTTGCTGGCAGTGCACAAGTACTGGATCATGCATTAACCAGCAATAACTTGGATAACTTAGTAACAGGTTTCCAGTTTGCTCGCGGAAATGCTGATTCACCAGCTAGCCTAGTCACGGACGATACAACGGCGCTTCGCAGTTCAGATCACGACGGTGTTGTTCTGTATATTGTTAAGGATTCTGATAATGACAGTATTACTGACAACCTTGATATGTGTGCCAGTACTGTTTTACCAGAGACTTTACCAAGCAAAGGTTTGAAGTCTAACCACTTTGCCTTAACTGATGGCGACATCGTGTTTGATACTAAAGGTAAAATAAAAGACAGCTTTAGTTTAGTTGATACAGCAGGTTGTTCTTGCGAACAAATCGTTGCTGAACGAGGCTTAGGCAAAGGGCATTTGAAAAATGGCTGTAGTGTGGGGGTAATGAAAGTTTGGGTTGATCAAGTCTCCAACCCTTAATTACTTTTATACCATAACTCGTATATAAAAATGGCGCTCAATGAGCGCCATTTTTTTCAGTATTGATTGCCATTATTGGTAATCAAATTCCTCAACGCTAACAACCATCAAATCCTCTGCACCATTAAACAAATTCGCTTTAAAGCCATCTTTTCTAGGTAACAGTCTTTTCATATAAAAATCACAAGTATTGGCTTTGCCTGTCTTGATGCTTTCATTGTCTGAACTTTTTGCAGTATCCGCCATGCTCAACCAAATCACACCCAACAAACAGTAAGCGCTGTAGTGCATAAAATCAGTGGCCGCGGCAGCTAAGTCAATTGCACTCAAGGTTTTAAGTTGTTCAGCGGTATTTAACCATTCTTGCAGTAATGCTTCTGCCTGTGTTTTGGCTTGAACATCTTTAATCTCTGAAACTTTGCTGGCAAACAAGGCATGAGTATCTTCTAACATAGTGCCTTTATCTCTGGCTAACTTGCGGGAAATTAAATCAAGGGCTTGTATACCGTTGGTGCCTTCGTAAAGCTGGGTGATACGGGCATCACGCACTAGCTGTTCCATTCCCCATTCACGGATGAAACCGTGACCCCCATATATTTGTATCCCTAAATTGGCTAATTCTGTCGCCATTTCGGTCATAAAACCTTTGGTGATAGGCGTTAAAAAAGCAATAATGTTATTTGCTTTGGTTTTGTCGTTTGCATCGCTAGTAAATTTTTCGATATCCATTTGCTGAGCGTATAAAAGAGATAAAGCCCTGCAGCCTTCTACTAACGATTTTTGGGTGAGCAACATACGACGCACATCTGGCTGATGAATAATGCCATCGGCCTTTTTGTCTGGTTGCTGCACACCTTGCGGAGCACGAGACTGCAAGCGGTCTATGGCATACGCAAGTGAACCTTGATATGAGGCTTCACCAACAGCTAAACCCTGCAAACCTACTTGGAAGCGGGCGTCATTCATCATGGTAAACATACAGGCCAAGCCGGTATGTGGTGCGCCCACTAAGAAACCTTTAGCATCATCAAAATTCATTACACAGGTTGGACTACCCTTGAGACCCATTTTTTTCTCGATACTGCCAACTGATAATGTATTCGCTTGCCCTGGAGAACCATCGGTATTTGGCAAAAATTTAGGCACTAAAAATAGGCTTATGCCTTTAACGCCAGGAGGTGCATCAGGTAAGCGGGCAAGTACCAAATGCACGATATTGTCTGACCAATCTTGATCGCCTGCGGAGATAAATATTTTTCCGCCAGTAATACTGAAACTGCCATCCTCACGAGGCTCAGCCTTAGTCGACAATAAACTCAAATCTGTGCCAGCTTGTGGTTCAGTTAAACACATTGTGCCGGTCCACTGGCCTGAAATGAGTTTGGCGAGATAAGTGTTTTTTAATTCATCACTGGCATGTTTAGTAACGGCAAGTATGGCGCTTTCGGTCAATATGCTGGTGAGTCTCCAGCTAAGATTGGCTGAACTCAGCATTTCTTGCACTGGGACGGCTATAGTGTGAGGTAAATCTTGTCCTTCATAGTCGGCACTGCCTAGCATGGCGTTCCAGCCATTGGCGATATATTCTTGATAGGCCGCTGCGAAACCCTCTGGTGTAGTCACTACGCCATCGGCAAGAGTACAGCCTTGTTCATCGCCCTCACGATTTAGCGGAGCAATCACTTCTTCAGCAAATTTTGCACCTTGATTTAGCACTTCATTGACCAAGCTCTGATCATAATCCTCTAATCCAAGTTTTTGATAATGTTCAGAAAGGTTTAACCAGTCATGTAATATAAATTGCATATCTTTTAATGGCGCTGTGTACTGAGGCATAGAAAGAATCTCTAAAAATCTAATAATGTAGGGATTATACTGTTATTTGACGGTTTTGGTTCCTAAAAGTCGTGTAATGACTATTAAAAGTGTTGATGTGGCATTAGTGATTTTATGAATGATCGCTGCTTTTAGCCGAAGTTATACAAAAACTATTCTAATTGATTATACGCTTCACGCAGATTTATCAAATTTATGTCACTTACCCACTGACTTTGTTGAGTATCAAATGGATCAATTAGGGAAATATTACTGACTTTGCGTTTAGACCACGATGGCACAGGAAATTGCTTCAATTGCCTAGAATAATCATCTGTTAGTTTGCATGCAAAATATTGGGTTTGGTCTGGGGCAGTAAATAGTAATTTACCTACTTCAACATTTAGCCCTGTTGTTTTCCAAACCGCTCGATGAGCAGTGCATTGAGCACTCGTTGATTTTAGTTGTTTCTGAGTCGGTAAGTTCCAACCATCATCATCATGGTTTTTGACTACTAACAGTTGAACGTTAGATTTTATAAGACAGGCTGCTGCTGAGGGCTTAGTTTGTGTATATAATACACTCGCCCGACACATTGGGTCAGCAGGGATGTCTCTACTGCACCCCAATATAAAAATTGTTATGGCTATTAATAATCTATTTAGCACAATGTTACGTAAACCAGCGGTATCGATATCAGTTATTATCACATCAATTTCATCATTCTCCATAATTAATTGCAAAGGCTAGCAATTCATTATTTGCTGAAAAGTCTTATTCGGTTTTATATTTTATAGGTTATCTAATGTTTAAAGGGTTAAAAGTTTCTCCTCTGCTAATTGCTGTTTTGTTATGTTTGGGTTTAGTCGTGTATTTGTATTTGCCGAATGATGTTTCTCAGCAAGTTCGTCAATCTAATGCCACCTTAGTAAAAGTGCATCGCGCTACTGAAGTGGAGTTTGAGGTAGTGGTTGAAGCTTTAGGCACAGGTAAAGCAAATGAGTCTGTAGTTATAACGACACAAACCTCTGATATTGTTTATAAAATTAATTTTGACGATGGTGATAGAGTTAAAGCTGGCCAGGTATTGCTGACCTTAATCGACTTAGAAGAAAAAGCTCGGTTAGCAGCCTTAGATGTTGATTTACAAGAAGCAAACCGCCAATTGAAGCGAGTTGCCAACCTAGCTAAAAACAATGTTGCCTCTGAACAACTACTAGATGAGCAACAAGCCGAAGTTAATGCCCTTATAGCAGAAATGAATGTATTAAAAACTCAAATGTTAGCACTCGAAGTGAGAGCGCCTTTTGATGGAGTATTGGGTCTGCGTCAAGTGAGTGTTGGTGCGTTGGTTAGACCAGGTGATGCTATTACCACCTTAGATGACCTATCCATTCTGAAAGTCGATTTTAATATTGCCGAGGTACACTTACCCAGTGTGGCCATTGGTCAAAATATCCGTGCGACTTCTATTGCCTATCCTGGTGAAACTTTCACAGGCCAGATACTAAGCATCGGCTCTAGGGTTGATCCTGCTACTCGGGCAATCCAAATTCGTGCCAACATCAACAACCAAGATTTTAAATTACGCCCAGGTATGTTGTTACAGATTAATTTGCAGAAAAAATTACTGACTACCCTAGTGCTTCCAGAAGCTAGTGTAGTACCAGTAGAAGACAAACATTTTTTGTTTGTTGTTAAAGATGATGCAGTGACAAAAAGGGAAGTCAAAACAGGCCTTCGTAAACCAGGCATAGTGCAAATTATTTCGGGTTTAGAGGAGGGAGAACTGGTGGTGATTGAAGGGGCATTAAAGTTAAGGGACGGCTCAAAAGTCAAAGTTCTGAATGCTGATGAGATAAAGGAGTAAGTTATGTTTCTATCAGATGTTGCGGTAAAACGTCCCGTTTTTGCATCAGTTGTTAATTTGTTACTCGTGGTATTTGGTGTTGTCTCAATAAGCTTATTATCATTGCGCGAATATCCTGATATCGATCCCCCAATCGTTTCTATCAATACTAATTACCCTGGCGCTTCGGCCTCCATAGTAGAAACGCGCATCACTCAATTAATAGAAGAACGTATTAGTGGCATCGAAGGCATAAAAAACATTGAGTCCAGCAGTCGTAATGGCCGCTCATCTATTAGTATTGAATTCAACTTGTCCAGAGATATTGATGCGGCGTCGAATGATGTGCGAGAAAGGGTAAGCCGAGTACTGAACAACCTGCCTGATCAAGCACAACCTCCTGAAGTGTCTAAGTCCAACTCTGATGAAGACGTTATTGTTTGGTATAACTTACGAAGCGATGACCTATCGGTGATGGAATTAACAGATTATGCGGATAGATTTGTAGTTGACCGCTTATCTGTTGCAGAAGGTGTTGCACGGGTCCAATTAGGTGGCGGGCGCAGCTATGCAATGAAGGTCTGGCTGGATAGAAATGCCATGGCTGCCAGAGAAATTACGGTAACCGACATCGAGAATGTCATACGCTCTGAAAATGTCGAATTACCTGCCGGTGAAGTGAAATCTGTTGACCGAAATTTTGAAGTTCGAGTAGCCAGAAGTTTTCTTAGTCCGGAAGATTTTGGCAACCTAACCATTAAGGCTAGTGCTGATGGTTATTTAGTTAAATTAAATGAAGTTGCCCGAGTTGAATTAGGCGCTGAAGACGATGAAACAGAGTTTCGCGGTGGCGGCGTAAATATGATTGGCTTAGGCATTGTTAAACAATCTAAGGCTAATACACTGGAAGTCGCTAGAGCTGCAAAAGCGGCTATTAAGCGTATCGAACAGACTCTGCCAGACAATATTTTTATCGTTTCAAGTTATGATTCCTCAGTGTTTATTGAAGCGTCAATAAACGAAGTATATGAAACCTTGGCTATTGCTATCTTGATGGTAGTGTTAGTTATTTATGTGTTCTTAGGCAATATACGAGCAACGCTTATACCCGCAGTCACTGTGCCTGTTTCTTTGGTTTCGGCTTTTATCGTGATGTATGCATTGGGCTTTTCTATTAACTTATTAACTTTGTTAGCGATGGTTTTAGCAATAGGGTTAGTGGTTGATGATGCCATTGTTGTACTGGAAAATATTTCTCGACGAATAGAAATGGGCGAGCCACCAATTTTGGCTGCTTATCGAGGTGCAAGAGAAGTCGGATTTGCGGTAATAGCCACCACATTAGTATTAATCTCTGTATTTGTACCTTTAGTATTCTTGGAAGGTAATATTGGTAGATTGTTCACTGAATTTGCTTTGGCTATAGCTGCAGCCGTGGCTTTTTCTAGTGTTACTGCCTTAACGCTGTCACCCATGATGTGCTCTAAATTATTGAAAAAACGCACTAAACCTTCAGGGTTTGCCCATTGGGTAGATACTAAGTTTAAAAAAATCGAAGACGGTTATTTCAACGGTTTAGGTACCACTTTACATCAACCCTGGTTAATGAGCTTGTTGGTGATTGGTAGCATAGTCGCGTTGTTTAAATTGGTACAAATATTACCCGGTGAATTTGTACCTAAAGAAGACAGAGGCAACTTTTTTATTCTGATGCAAAGTGCAGAGGGATCAAGCTTTGAGAGTAATGCCGCTAACTTAAAAAAGATTGAGTCTATATTACTGCCTTACACCGAAACGGGTGAAGCTGAGCGTATTATTGTGCGTACACCTGGTTTTGGTGGCACTGCTGGTATTGCCATTGTCGGCACACCTATTGGTCCAGATAAAAAGGGTTCGACCTTTGATTTGATGGATGAAATTAGTGGCAAACTGGTAAATATCCCTGACGTCAGAGCTTTTGCTGTTATGCGCAGTGGTATCGGAGGGCGCGGATTAGGCCGACCGGTGCAATTTGTGTTGCAAGGTAATACCTATGAAGAGCTAGTAGAATGGCGAGACATTGTATTAGCTAAGGCAAGAGAGAACCCCAACTTGGTTCGAATCGACTCAGATTATAAAGAAACTTGGCCACAATTATTGGTCAATATCGATAAGAACCGAGCTGCAGATTTAGGTGTATCTATTAGTGATATTGGTCGAACCCTAGAGACCATGTTGGGTCAACGACGAGTATCAACTTTTCTTGATAGGGGCCAAGAATATGATGTGATCATGGAAGGCTGGGAAGAAGATTATCGTAGTCCTTCGAGTATTGAGAATATTTATGTTCGTTCGTCTCAGTCAAATAAATTAATCCCCTTAGATAACTTATTGAGTGTGGGTGAAAATGCCACTTCATCGAGGCTTAATCGATACAATAGAATGCGCAGTATTACTATCAGTGCCAACCTAGCCGACGGATATACTGTAGGTGAAGCATTAGAATATTTACGTAATATTGTGGATACTGAACTACCTGAAGAGGTGGCTATTGATTATAAAGGAGAGTCTCAGCAGTATCAGGAGTCAGGAAGCTCGATTTTATTTATTTTTGCATTAGCCATTGCTATCACTTATTTAGTTTTAGCTGCTCAATTTGAAAATTGGATCCAGCCTCTGGTGATCCTGTTAACTGTACCTTTGGCTTTACTTGGCGCGTTTATTGGTTTGTACTTTTCTGGAATGACTTTAAACATCTACAGTCAGATTGGATTGGTGATGTTAATTGGCTTAGCCGCTAAAAATGGGATCTTAATTGTGGAGTTTGCCAATCAATTACGGGATGCTGGGGTCGAGTTTGAAGAGGCCTTACGTAAAGCCGCTACTCAAAGATTGCGACCCATAGTGATGACCGGCTTTACGACTATTTTTAGCTCACTACCACTGGTCTTAGCCACAGGGGCAGGGGCTGAGAGCCGAACAGTCATTGGTATGGTGATATTCGCAGGTGTGACTGTTTCGGCCTTCCTAACCCTGTATATAGTGCCGACTGCTTATTATCTGCTTGCTAGAAATACGAGTTCGCCTAATGAGCGGGCTAATCAAATAGAAGACCTAGAAATTAGCATGCCTTATCGTAAAGGTGAGGAAAATTAAGCACTTTAGTTAAACGACTCTACCGACGGACAAAAAGGCTCTCTTTTTGTCTGTTACCGAATTTCCAAAACCTAATCCCGCAACCAATAATGTGATCAAAAAACTGTAGCATTCCATTAAAACCAACATATCATTGGTATGTACAAGCATAGAAATACATTCACCAATACGCCAAAACCACCTCAATATTAAGGTTAATAGCGGAGATCCGTTTGGTGTAAGTGACAATTAAAAAAATCCCAAGGATAGGTCCAAAATTTTAGAGGCAAAAAAAAGCCCCAGCATTTGCTGAGGCTATTTATTTGTTTTTGACTACTCGTCTAAGAAACTCTTAAGTTGCTCCGAGCGACTAGGATGACGTAATTTACGTAGTGCTTTCGCTTCGATTTGACGAATACGTTCACGGGTTACATCAAACTGTTTACCTACTTCTTCAAGCGTGTGGTCAGTATTCATATCGATACCAAAACGCATTCTAAGAACTTTTGCTTCACGGGCAGTTAAACCAGCCAAAACTTCCTGAGTGGCATCTTTCAAGCTGCCACCTGTAGCTGAATCTAAAGGCTGCGTAATAGTGCTGTCTTCTATGAAATCACCTAAGTGTGAATCTTCGTCATCACCGATAGGCGTTTCCATTGAAATTGGCTCTTTAGCAATTTTCAAAACCTTCCGAATTTTGTCTTCAGGCATTAACATACGTTCTGACAATTCTTCAGGTGTTGGCTCGCGACCCATTTCTTGAAGCATTTGACGTGAGATACGATTCAACTTGTTAATCGTTTCAATCATATGCACAGGAATACGAATAGTACGTGCTTGGTCAGCAATCGAGCGAGTGATCGCTTGACGTATCCACCAAGTCGCATAAGTTGAGAACTTATAACCACGACGGTATTCAAATTTATCTACCGCTTTCATCAAACCGATATTACCTTCTTGGATAAGATCCAAGAATTGCAAACCACGGTTAGTGTATTTTTTCGCAATAGAGATAACCAAGCGTAAGTTGGCTTCAACCATTTCTTTCTTAGCGCGACGAGCCTTGGCTTCACCAATCGACATGCGACGGTTGATATCTTTGATATCAGCAATAATCAACCCGGTTTCATCTTCTACCGTATTCATTTTGCTAATAGCGCGTTCAAGTTCTTCTTGGTGCTCTCGCATTTCTTCTGCATATGGCAGATTAGAGTCGAGTATTTTAAATAACCATACGGTAGATGTTTCGTTGCCAGCAAAAGCTTTAATAAAGTCTTTCTTCGGCATTTTTGCTGTGATCACGCAGTGTTTCATCACGATGCGTTCTTGAACACGAATTCTGTTCATCATGCTGCGCATGTTTTTAACCATACGGTCAAACTGCTTAGGCGTGAGTCTAAACTCTTTAAATACTTCGCTTAGTTCATTAATTTGAACGCGGGCTTCTTTATGTGAACGGCCTTTTGCATCGATTACATCGCGAGCTTTTTCGTATTGAATTCGAAGTGCAGTGAATTTTTCACGGGCTAACTCAGGATCTGGACCTGTGTCTTCTTCTTCCTCGTCTTCGTCATCTCCGTCTGAATCTTCTTGTTCTTCTTTAGATAATTCAGAACCCACGTGAGTAGCTGTAGGCGCTACGTCTTGTGCGTCAGGGTCAACAAAACCGATAATGATATCGCTAAGACGAATCTCTTCTGCTTCGAACATGTCCCATTGATCAAGCAAATGAGTAATGGCTTCAGGATATTCAGCAACAGAACGCTGAACCTGATTGATACCTTCTTCGATACGTTTGGCGATAACAATTTCGCCCTCACGAGTTAGAAGTTCAACTGTTCCCATTTCACGCATGTACATACGTACTGGGTCAGTTGTGCGACCAATCTCACTTTCCACTGTAGCAAGAGCAGCGGCAGCGGCTTCAGCGGCTTCATCATCAGTATCGCTTTCTTGCATCAAAAGCTCATCTTTATCAGGGGCTCTTTCAAATACCTTGATGCCCATGTCGTTGATCATACGGATAATATCTTCCATCTGATCTGAATCGACAATATCTTGAGGAAGATGGTCGTTAACTTCCGCGAAAGTCAAATAGCCTTGTTCTTTACCTTTAGCAATGAGGAGTTTTATCTGCGACTGCTTGCTTTGCACCATATAACTTACGCTTCTCGAATTAGTTGAATATTCATCAAAACCCCTCTTTGGAGAGGATTTACGCTGTAACTTGCTTAATGTACCCAGTAAGTAACTTGTATTTACTGCGGTCTTAGCGAATTAGCCAGTATAGCAGACTCACTGCACATTGGGCTAGATCTTGGGTCATTTTTGTTCTTTTACAAGGTCATCTTTGTTCTTTTACAAGAAGGTTTAGTTCTTGTTTTTCTGCATCGGTCAATTTGCTCACCCTAGACTTTGAAAACAACTCGTCCATACGGCTTTGTAAATGCCAATCTAGTAGCTTGGCAAAGCTATCTTCAAACACTGCTTCTTGGTTTTGTTCTGCATATTCCCACATCATTAATTTTGCTAACTGAGCACTCTGTGGATGGTTACGAAAATACTCTAAGACTTGTGCTGTTTTTGCTTGCGGCTTACTTATGCAAAATTGATAAAGCTCAATTAACATAGTAATACCAGGTATATCTACTGAAACTAGCGGCGTTGGATCAGCGGCCAGACATTTTGCCGCCAAACTAGGATCGTCTAGCAACAACCTAATCATCATGCGTACCGGTGATATTGTGCTCTTATTTGGCGTGTTGAAATCTAACTTCTTGGGATTTTTCCGTTGATTTGCCTTAGCAATATCACGTTCTAATCTATGTTTATTTTGGTCGCCCATATGATTGCTTAAATCAGATGTCAAAATTTCCCGAATATTATCACCAACAATTTTTTCAATTAAGGGCATGGCTTCCGCTTTTAACGCTGCTTTACCTTCATTGCTGCCCACATGATGACGCTGTAATAAGTTATCAAAAAAGAATTTAGACAAAGGAACCGCATCATTCTTGAGATTTTCTTCAAAAGTTTCCTTGCCAATTTTACGCACCAAAGTGTCGGGATCTTCACCATCGGGTAAAAACAAAAACTTCATCTCTACGCCATCTTTTAGAAAAGGCAGAGCGTTTTCTAAAGCGCGCCAAGCTGCTTCTCTACCTGCACGGTCACCATCGTAACAACATACTACTTCACTGGTAGCACGGAATAACATCTGGATATGTTCTGGTGTGGTGGCGGTGCCAAGAGATGCCACTGCATAGTCGATACCAAATTGACCAAGCGCTACAACATCCATGTAGCCTTCAACAATCATCACTCGGGCTAAGTTACGATGAGCTTGTTTGGCTTGATAGAAGCCATATAGTTCATGACCCTTATGAAATATACGGGTTTCGGGTGAGTTCAGATATTTAGGGCCACCGTCTTCTAATACTCTGCCACCAAAACCGATAACACGGCCGCGTTTATCACGAATTGGGAACATAATACGATCACGGAAAAAGTCGAACCGTCTTCTGTTGTCATTTTCGGTGATGAGTTTTAAGTCGAGTAATTGTTCTTGATACACAGGGCTTACGCCAAAGGTCTTAAGCACCGAATCCCATTCAGGAGGGGCATAACCCATATCGAAGGCTTTCACTATTTCGCCACTGAGGCCACGATTTTTTAAGTAACTGACTGCTTTTTCTTTTTCAGGGTGCACTCTGAGTTGTTGCGCAAAGTATTTAGTTACTTTTTCCATTAACTCATAATCGTTTTCTTTTTGTTGTTTCTGCTCAGCTGACGGGGGAGGGGCACCGCCTTTCTCTCGTGGCACTTCTATGCTGTGATATTGCGCAAGTTCTTCGACGGCTTCTGGAAATTCCAGTCGATCAAATTCCATCAAAAACGAAATTACGTTGCCATGTGCACCACAGCCAAAGCAATGATAAAATTGTTTGTCTTGGCTAACTGTGAAAGAAGGACTTTTTTCTTCGTGGAAAGGGCAGCATGCTTGATGATTACGGCCAGCTTTTTTAAGACGTACACGACTATCAATCAGTTCGACTATATCTGAGCGAGCAATAATATCATCAATAAACTCGCGGGGGATACGGCCAGACATTATACCTTCTCAATTAACAAAAGCGGTTGAATATAATGCCATATAGTTTGGCAAAATTAAGGTTTATAGCAACAAACCAACTCAAATGTCAGAATGGCGCATTTTGAGGTGTTATGGGTATACATACTAAAACAAACAAACCGCATCGAAGTGCGGTTTGTAAATATTGAACTATAAATGGGATTTTTTATGAATTAAGTTTGGCTTTTATTTTGCCACTTAATTGCCCCATATCAGCACGACCTTGAACCTTGGGTTTCAGCCAAGACATAACTTTGCCCATATCCTGCATACCCGACGCACCTGATTCCGCCATCGCTTGCACAATCAAAGCATCTAGCTCTTCTTCGCTGAGGGCTTTGGGCAGGAAATCATGCAAAATAACAATCTCTGCTAGTTCGATATCAAGTAGATCTTGTCGACCCGCAGCCTCATATTGACTTGCTGCATCTTTTCGTTGCTTTACCATCTTGATTAGTATCGCAAGTACACCGTCGTCATTCAGAGCAACATAATCGGGATCAGTACGCCCATCGATTTCATGTTGCTTAACAGCAGACAAAGCCATGCGAATAGTACCAAGACGAATTTTGTCTCTGGCACGCATAGCATCTTTTTGTGCATTTTTTAAATCATCAAATAAGGACATGGAATGACTCAATGAAAACGGGAAAAAAGGATGTGTTATAAAACGACTTAAAGCGCGTGGTTCTTAACTACAAACAAACAACGCGCTTCAGAAGAGATTTAGTACAATCTGATGCGACGAGCGTTTTCGCGAGATAACTTCTTCAAAAGACGTTTCTTAGCGGCAGCTTTCTTACGTTTACGTTCCCAAGTAGGCTTTTCAAAATATTCGCGACGACGAACTTCAGAAAGTACACCTGCTTTTTCACATGAACGTTTAAAACGACGCAATGCAACATCAAAAGGTTCGTT
>Ga0209712_10002126_pt1 | contig 16544 bp, 13 predicted proteins | sample ArcOceMetagenome_FD_187443 | JGI IMG/M metagenome (GOLD analysis project Ga0209712, IMG submission 187443) | Marine eukaryotic phytoplankton communities from Arctic Ocean - Arctic Ocean - Greenland ARC118M Metagenome (SPAdes) (version 2) | ecosystem: Environmental > Aquatic > Marine > Oceanic...
CTGCGATTGTTGATCACAATCTTTCCAAAACAACAAAACGATACCCTCATTTATATCTTACTTTATCAATACACCTATTGATAATAGAGTCAAGTACTCTCCTTTGATTTCCGGCTAGTACTTTCTGATTGGCTGCCCCCGAAATCCCTCTTATCCCCGAGTTATCAAGATTAAGAAATTCAATTTTTCCCTAAAAATTATTTCTCTAATTTCCCTTCTCGGATACCTTTCAAGTGATACCAAAGTACATCAAGCATCCCATTGATTACAAGGAATACCACAGCAATAGTTACACCACATTTGAACATAGTTCCCCCGAAAAATATGTCCTTCTCATCTGTCTGTCTGTCTTTAATTGTTTTTAATAAAATGCTTTGGAATCTTCGTTGACCATACATAAAAACATTTTTTTTGATCATTCCCTTTTCATCAAGGACACGACGTCTTGCTGCTCCAAAGAGGAGACACAGCAAACACATAGCAGTACTGAAAGCAGTACTGAAAGCAGGACTGAAGTCACCGTGCTCCGTCCTCCCATGAGGGAAGCCGATCCTCTTCCTGTGACGTATGTTACTACCGCTAGTGCTGATGATAGCAAAAAAGTCGATCCCACTGCAGCATTGAAAAAATCACTCATTTTTCGGCTGTCTGTTGCAAACATTTTGCAAGAGAACACAATGCCAATGCAGATGAAGATACATGGCACGGTCAAGGTGGAATAATTCCAAAGATTAGAGAAAAGTTAGGCCAGGTACGAGAGTTGACCACGTAATGAAAGATTATCTCGTACGTTTAGAGTGTGGCTTACAGTATGACGGTGTAACCAATTATACCGTTGAAATCGGTCGAGGCGCAAATAATAGCAGATGATGTCGAGAGTACGGTAACATTACACGTACGTAACGTAAAGTCTCTACAGTATCAAACTATATAGCAAAGTACGAGTATCAGCTTCAAATTGTATCACATTGCCTTAATCTTCAAGAAATAATGCATCCATATTCGCGGTTTTTCTCGTAACATACACTTCGAATCCACACTACATAACCTTTGATTTCCGTGGATACTGCATACAGAAAATAATGGTGATAGACAGCTTACTATCGAAATGCTTCTATTTAAAAAGGCTTCCAACCATATGATCTATGAAGGAGTTCCGAGAGAATTGGAATCTTGACCTACTTCTTCTTCTTCTTGCTGCTTTTCTTCTTCCTCTTTTTAGAGCTTGGGGGCGACTTTAGTTTTGTAGCTTCTTCTTCTGCTTTCTTCTTTGCCTGGAGTTTAACGCCTTCGTCGATATCTCTATCTAATTTCTTGCATAGGTTTTGAACAGCAGAGCTCTCGCTACATTTTACGAGAGAAACTATAACTACTTGCAGTTCAGTCAATCCTGACCAAATATTGTTGTCACCATGAATGTTGGCAAACTTGACAAGCCTTTCTGCAGTTTTTAGAATGTCGCGGACTCGCTTAGCTTTCAGCATTTCCTCGTCCTTCAGGGCTTCCACCAAACTCGAACTTAATGGGATTGCAGCCATTTTCAATGCAGCGACACCTACGTCTGCGCTGGCGTCATCTGATGGTTGTACCAGATACAGAGAAGATAGGATTCTGAAGCATTCACATTTCAAAAAAGAATTTCGTGCTTCTTTCGAGGCTTTCACCAAAGGATTTGTAAGAACCGATGTTGCAACGCTTTTTGGCAAAAGATAAGGTCAGGAGGGGAATTAAATGAAAAATATAAATATTTGCAAACGTAAACTTCGAACAAAACCTTACCTGTGGCACCTTTTTTCAAGATCATCAAAAATTGTTGCTTGAATCTTTGTAGATTTCTTTGAAGACCATTCTTGAATTGCATCTTCATAAATTGATCGGGCCATTGTGATGGCTTCTTCTCCGTGATCCATGCAAGCCTTCACCAACAAAACTAGAAGGGATCCGCAACATTTCGAGTGAGAAGTGTCTTGAACTCTTCTGACTTCTACCAAAACTTGCTCAGCAACCGTGCTGCATGCTTCCACATTAGCTTTGCCATCCAAATTTGTTTTGCACACTTGATTTACCAAAAAAATGGTAATTTTGTCCAGAAGAACCTTTTTGTCGTTCGCAGAACTTCCCTTCTTCTGAATGATCACAGAACCAGCCGATTTCACTAATTCACTCCTTGTGCGCAAAAGAGGAAGAATTGCCATAAGGGTGACTTGATTTGAGAGCAACGTTGTGCGCTTGTTGGATTGGAAGACAGCTTCTAGTAAGCCTAAACACCTAACCCTATCTGCAAGCTCCACCTTTTCCTTTTGCTCTTTACCAGATTTCCTTGCTTCTTGCTTCATCTTTATGAGATGGACGAGAGCAGCGTCAGCTCCTGCATGGTGCTCCAAAGCCACGCTTTCATCGTCGTCACTGCTTTGTATCAACAAATTTTCAAGTTTTGAAGAATCTAATTCAATCTCATCATCTCCTTCATGGGACCTATCATTTGTCATATCATTATCATCATCATTCGATGAATGATCACTGTCTGAATCATTCCCAGTATCCGCTACATTCGAGAAAGATAGTGCTGTGTCATCATTCTCGCCATCCGAATCTTGGTCGACTTCGTCGAGTTCGTCCATTTCTTCATCATCAAGCATATTTTCTCCCTGTGCCAGAGCTTTAGGTGTGCACACAGCCTCTAATAATATGCTCATTACTTCGACATCTAGTAGGTCATCAGTAATGGTGGCTGCTGAAGCTAAAGTTGCCGTCCAAGCTATTTGCAAGCAATCTCGGACAATCTTGGATGCACCTCCACGAACATTGCTTGCTTGTAGGCCACTACCACCAATTGGAGATCTTAGGACATTAACACATATTGCAGCTAGCGGGCTCAAAAAGTTATCTCTCTCTTCAGTGTCTACGTCTTTATCCGAGGGTTGATTTCCAGCTAAAGCAGATGCAACATCGGATAAATCATCAATGGTTTCCAGGATATCCTCAGAGTAGTCGTCCTCCTCGTGAAGACCGTCCTCCGTCTCGTTGTCAGATTCTGGATGCCCAGGATGCAAGAGCTGTAGACTAAGAGATGAAACGAGGCAAGCTATCGCGTTTATTGCTCTCGTGACTGTTCTGGCGTGGTCTCCTTTTTCAACATCCAGGTCCTTGATTGCATTGAAAGCTTCCATTGATCCCAATGAAACAGAAACCCCCTCGTCGTTAATGTTTTCGTCGCTGTTGGTATTTGTTGCACTAAATAGAGCTGCACTGTGATCCTGCATTATTCGAATCTCCGCATTTATACGCGAAACCTCCTCTTGGACAATATGAACTTTCTTGTCCTTTGTATTCTCCCTTACTTCGTCGCTTTGTTGAAAAGTCATAGTATGTATGTAATCTGACAGTAGAGAGAAAAACCTAGACGACATCGTCACGCGAGAATCATAGGGAATACGCTCTACACTGTCCTTGATTCGACACGCAGCATTTAACACATGCGAAGATGAACCAATATCAACCTCGCTGTTGTTGAAGCACTGTAAATCAAAAAATGCTCCAACCATAAAAAAAGATGAAGTTCTTCTAAACAGAGACTTCTTTTCATCATCGTTCCCGACCCGAAGAATTCTTTTCACGAAGGCAAACATGACATCCATGAATTTTTTTGCTTCTTGTATCGCAGGTTCATCGGATGACAGCAGATTCAGTATTTCATCCATGACAAACTGAAAGTGGTATTCCCACAAAAGTTTTCGGCCACTTTCGTTTAAATCATCGTCTTTACTTCCCTCGTCCATGTCCAATCCAAGCAAAAGAGACACAGTTTCAGTCTTGGTGACCGAATCAAAGGACTGATTTGCTTTAAGAAATGCCTTTGAAGCTCCAATACGCCTTTGTGCATTTTCCTCGGTAAAGCCCCGTGAACACAGAGAATGCACTATACTTTTCAAGATATCAATGGCAAGTGGCTTCAAGGTATGTGTCTTTATTCCGCCAGAGAATTTCTGAAGCGTGTTAACGAACAGATTCGTGATGATGGGCTTTTGCAAAACTACTTCTTCCAGGATATGCGAGGGTAGATTCAGTGCGCAAAGTTGCTGAAGCAAAGATAAGGCCAGGGCACGGCGTCCAGGTGTCGCATTGACAAAACTTTTGTCTGCACCTTCATCTCCTAACAAGCTCTCAACAATAACTTTGTTAACCAGTGCAACAATAATATCCGATGTCGTATTGTCTCCAGCAATTAATTCTTCTCTCAGCACACGGTCCGTAGAACTATCAGCCTGCTTTGATACGTAGGACCAAATCGAGTTCCATACCAAATGACGCTTTGGATACACAGTTGCCGATGTATCGCGTAACATAATTTTCATGACCCCGCCTCCAATATCACTGTCCAAATTTGATTTCGTAAGCAAAGCATTTTTCAAGCATTTCGGCAATTCCATCCCTGAACAGTCCATGTATATTGTTTGGAGGTAAAGATATAACGCAATTTTCTCCGCTGACCAAGGGCAGCTCACTTTGTTCTCAAAATTGAAGAATTTTGCCATTGTTCTCTGAACCAATTTGTCCAAAGCATCCATACTACATGATGCTGAAACGAAAGAGAAAACTTCTCTCAATGCGTGAACAGCAGGCTCCCGAAACCAATTTTTGTGATCGTAGAGACTAACTAAATCTGAAACGTAATCTTCCAGCACCTTCGATAGTTTGTCAAGAAATGAATTTGATTGTCAGAAGTCAGGAGCACAAACCTAAATCTTCTGTGCTTTATGATCTTACCTGCTCCGATGCATCTGTAAGTGTTCCACTTCTAACGATAGCGAGGATACCAAATAATCTACCAAAACGATTGTCCCTTTCTTCGGCTCTACTCTTCTTGCCAGCACTCTTCTTTCCCTTCACAGGACCTTCAAGATTAGTACACTCTCTTAATTTGTTCCTCACAAAATCTGCCGCATTCATTTCGGATGGTTGTCCCATATTATCCATAAACAAATCCATCCAAATTTTATCAGCATTGTCACCTGGTGCCTTACTAAATGATACCTTTATGAAGGAAGTGAGACAACTCGCAAAACCCTGTCTTGCACTAGCTCTCCCAGAACAAAGACCATTAAAAAGTCTAGTCAATGCATAACTTCCATCTTTCACAGTTTCAGCGATACTTGCTTGACCCGTTTCCTCTTTGAAAAATAGGTGCCTAATCATGGAAGCAGCAGCAAAACTCCTCTCGTGTGCATCGTTGGAAGCGAGGGAATAGAAGGTATCCATGAATGGCACCAATTGTTCTCCCCCCTCTTCATCCACCTCCATATATTTTGTTTCGCCGTCACTCATTCTATTGCCCGCCTTCCTTTGAGATAATATCATACAAGTAGACGAAAGGGTATTTCTTTGTTTCAAAGTATACAGTACATAGTAGAGATAAAACATTCATTCATCCTCCTGGTGAGCGAAGAAGGAAGATCGTAAAAAGAATTTGGCGGGGAGCGAAATTGGTGGATGGGATGACATTGATTGAACATTGCGTGCTGGAAAGCTACAATTGGAGCTCATCGCAGTGGCAGACAGATTGCAGACAGTTTGCAGACAGACAGATTGCAGACAGAGCAGAGTAAATTAAAGTAAAACCGTGACAGCTTAGGGCTTCATTTTCAAATTGTTTTAGAGATGAGCTTATTGTGATTTGCACTTTGCACCCCGATTCATCCAATTTATCATTTGCGGCACGCAGAAGGGAGCAGTCAAAAGGCAGGAAAGGCGTCAGGTAGGTCTGGGATGGCTGCAATAAGTTCCTTTTATCGAGAAATATTGATTGATTCATTGATTCAGAGAAAAGTAGAGAATGGGTGTTACAAAGTAAAAAGAAAGATGTGACTGAATTGTAAAGGAACGTACTGCAATTGAATTTTGCTATCAAAACTGAAATAATATGGTAGCAATGGAACAACAGATATTTCTACTCCGGTGATACAAGAAGAAAAAAATATTAGAATTTAGTGAGTGGTGTAAGATTGGTACGTACTGGTCAACACTGATGACCTTTTATACAATGTTTTCTCGTCCGCACAAGGGACATTTTCATTGACAGTTTTTTTTGTGTTTGGAACGTTCCTACACTTGTAGATACGTGTACGTGTACCCATGCCTAAAATAAAAAGTATGCAATTTTGTGTAAATGGATCTCAATGATACAATGGACAAAGAGCCCATGCATGCATCAAAAAGAGACAAAATCAATCAATGCCTCCTTGACCAAAAGACCAATCTCATCCCTTGAATTATTAGTACCAAGGACGAAATCAAGATCCACAAACTTTTCCAACGACATCCCGCCATCGTCCTCCTCCGAGTCAACTTCAAACGAGCTAAGGCACGAATTACAATCTAATGTCGACGTGAGAGTACCAGCAATTGAATCGGCATCGGATATGACTGTACACGAATGATCCTCGTTCAAAAGTCCACAAGCTGCGGTTGCGTCTGCGTTTTCACTGTTGAGTTCACCAGTAATGTTTACTGCGGAAACATGATTATTAGTGGGTTTGACACTTGGTCTCACCCGGGGTGTGTGATTGAGTACTAGAACAGTACTTTATCACTTGAATGACTTGAACCTATGCTGGTCGAGAAGTCATCTCTATTACGTGAAACTCATCAGGTGAAGGTGCAGATGCATCGGCGGCTTGAGAACCTTGAGAGGGGGCATTGTGGGAGCCAACCTCGATGCTTGGATTGGCAGAGGTGCTGGCGGTATCATCGCTTGTACTGGTAGTACGTAATTGCGTTTCAAAGCACGGAAGAGAGAGGTTGAAGGGTACATTGAGGGAATCGAGGGCTGCTAGGTTTTCACTACTCGAACTGGCATGAATATCATTGGAGAGGTCCTGGAGATCTACTGTTGGACGGGAGGTAGTCGCGGGCGACGAACAGGGCGATACATGCGCTTGGACAGAACTACTGTCAATACCCGCACTAGCATCGGGATTAGCTGCAAACGCAATATTCTCAAGCGCGCCAATCCTCTGGAAGAGATCATTGTACTTTGTCTCCCAATCCTCCACCTCTTCCTCCAACTCGGCGATCCGATTCCTGACCTTATTCCTGGAAGCCGCAGCACTTTCTCTGTTGCGCTTTCGGCGAGCTTCGCGGCGCCATTCGGCTGCTTCCTCTTTGGTCATTGGGACTTCGGGATCATAGCGGTTTTGGTATTTAGTCTTCGCTTTGGAATCGGGTCCCTCCTCCTCGTTGGATTTTGGGCGTTTGTTGGCGTTTTGGCGGGAGGAAGTTAGGATCTCTTTTCGCCTTTTGCGAGCGGTGGATGGATCTGTTATAGTTGTTGACGACATGGTCAATATTCTATGGGAGGAGGATTGAAGGATGTTGTGAGGCACCAGGTGCAGTAGTATGAATACTTGTGTGAAGGATGGAAATTATAATTTTAACGGTGAGTGAGGAGAGCAGGCACTCTTTTCCTGATTTGTTGTTGTTGTTCCTTGATGTTCATCGTGGGGTGAATTCGTTCACCCCTGTTCTGCCACACGTGGAACCCAAAAAACACAAAAAGAAAGGAAGGAACAAGACAGAGAGTAGAGAGATACAATGAACATTGTTGGCTTGGGAATGATGAGGTGTTTCCCGCCAGAGCAGACAGACAGAGGACGTTTCACTTGTTCTTCTACCGTGTGTACGAGCACTACTCGTAGAAAGAACAAACTCTATTCAACAACACATCGTACATACCTTGGTCCTGCCATTGACGACGTCGGCATTGCACTGGTAGTATCATAGTAACAGCTCTATAGGCATCAACTCTATGATATCAGAAATCTTGTCATTGGCTTTCCGGTAGAAAATGGCCAACTTCATCATTATGGCACCGCATGTTTTATTAAAACTGTTGATGATCCTGCACCTTTTCCTGCTATTGGTGCAATTGAATACTTCTCATTCCTTTGCGATCGCTACACGTACTCCAAGCCTACATCTGATTCCTTCTTCTATCAGCATTGTTCCAGCACCTCTGCCCTTCGACACATACATAACTTCTACTTGCACTGCTGAATGTGTGAGAGCTACAACGAAGTCTGCACTCCACTACACCAACCACAATACAAACACCGACAACGACATACATTCAGAATACGACGTACGCAACAAAATCGCCGCCATAAACGCTATACCCCTATCCCTCAACAAAAAACAAATAATGTCCCTCCCATCCAACGAAAGATACCAATATCGCATCAAACAGCTATTACACCACAATCAAACCCACGGGACGCTCGACATACCCTACAACTGCCCAGACGATCCACAACTTGCAAAATGGGTCATTACACAACGATACGAATATAAACTCCTCACCATGGAAAAGATTGGAGTCAAGAGCTACCTAACTCCAGAACGAGTGGAGCTCCTGAACGCCATTCAATTCCCATGGGACCGGGAAAACGCGGAGAGAGCAGGGCTGACGAAGCGCTGGATGACCAAGTGGGAGCTGCTCAAGGCTTATCAGGAGGAATACGGTCATGTACAAATCCCGGAGAGTTGCATATACAGGGGGGCGAAATTAGGTGTTTGGCTCAATAATCAACAGAAAAGCGCATGGACTCAACCGGATGATATCAAGACGAAATTGAGGGTCAAGACATTGAATGAGCTGGGGTTCCTCTGGGATACGAGAGAGTATGCCAAGAAGAAGGATACGTTGTACAATGCCTTGTGGATGGAGCGTTATCAGGAACTCAAGGAGTGTTACCTCCAGCATGGACATTTTCACGTGTCTACGGATTCTGAATTGTCGATGTGGATCAGGTCGCAGCGGGTTCTGTATAGGCATTACCGACAGGATAAGCAGGGCGATAGACGTGGGGGGGATGATTCCTGTAATGGGTGTTATATGCAGGTGAGAATTCAGTTGATGGATGATATTGGATTTGATTGGGATGGCAGAAAGAGTATGGAGTTTCGGAGGAATGAGACATGGTGGAAAACGTTTGAGGAATTCAAAGGATTTCACAAATCTTTTGGGCATTTAGATGTCAGAGGTGTAGTGAGAAACGCTTCAATGGAAATAGAATATCACCAACATTCGGGTGATTTTAATGTGGTGAAACTAGATCAATGGGTGAAAACACAGCGGTCGCTATATAAGCGATACGTTACAAGTAATGGAGACAATACAACGCTGACTGACGACAGAATATGTGCGTTATCAGGCTTGGGCGGATTTATATGGAATCAGCACAATGATCAATGGCAAAAGAAATTTCAAGATTTAAAATCATTTGACCAAACATATGGACATTTCAACGTCCCTACTGTGAAACCGTGTCCAGAAGGCGCACTGACGTATGAACACGAAATGAAAGATGTTGATAAATGTGAGGTCTGGGATAATGTGGTTCAGCTGGGGAGGTGGGCAAGGGGACAACGGGTTACGTTCCGCAAATATAACAGAAACGTAGACTTGCCACCAACTATTCGAAGTCGCATGTTACAGTTAGACGAGATAAGATTCCTTAAATTACCAGAAGTTGCAGACGACTGTATCTCTGCAGCGCGAGGAGCTTCTGCCGAGGAAAAGAAACAGATCTGGGATCGACATTTCTCCACTTTAGAACAATTCCAAGCGGAAAATGGGCACTGTTTTGTCTCAGGTGATAATGACCCGAAGTATAAAGTACTACATGATTGGGTTTCTCTTCAAAGACGTAGATTCCGTATCATTATCAAAAATGCCGATCAAAACAGGCACGTAGCAGACATTGAGTTGGAGAGACTTGAGAAATTGAATAACTTAGGTTTTATATGGAATCATCACGATTATAAATTCCAGAGCAGTCTAAACCGTCTGAAGGAATATGCAAACACGTTCGGCCATGCGCGAGTGCCTCCACGCTATGAAGAAGATCCTCATTTATACACATTTGTGAGGAAACAACGTGAATTGTATCGGGCGCGCAAGTTGAAGGGTGCTACGAATTCACTTAGCGAGGAACGGATCAGAGAGCTTGACGATGTTGGATTTGTTTGGTGCCCTAGGGAATGTACACGTAGTGTAGAATAATATTTAGTAGCTTAGTTGCAATATGTGTACAAGCCCCTTCGTAAAAAGGCATCTCGGCGAATAGTTACTGAAGATGCACGACCATTTACTATTGTAAAAGTCAGGACTTTTCAGTGCAATTGGTATAGTCCATACGAATGATACTTCCCACAAAGTGATCCTCCACATGAAATCAAAAGTGCACGTACTTGATAATTTTGCAGGAAACAACTCCAGAGTTACTATTTACAGTATCTTAATTAAATATAATGGCAGCCGAGCCGCAAGGTTATTCTCAAAAGCCACTAAATATAGCTGATTTCCAAACAATCCTCTTTAAAATCTGTCGTAACCTACTCTCAACTCCATCTTTTATTTACTTTTTCTTCTTCTTGTTTTTCTTTGGTGTTGTCATATCTCTGCACTTGGGGTCAGGAAGCCCCTGGCAGCAAATTGTGCAACATGGACATGGAACCTCAGGGCGAGCCCCGAGACAATCAGACACAACATGTTGAAGTTTCAAATTACAAATCTCATTTGGCATTCTACCAGAAACCTCATTGTCGTTGATGTAGAATTCCTCTGTAATTTTGGATAGCACGTTGAAAATGGTGAACGTCATTAGCATTTATGAAATACAAAAGTATATTGTAGATGGTGTTGGGCATTGATACTTACTGAGATTCTTCAATTTCCCAATACCCGCTGGGATCTGTCCAGTCAAGTTATTAGCATAAAGATCAAGATTTTCGAGCTTCTTCAAATTGGCGATTTGAGTTGGGACGCGTCCAAAGAAAAAGTTACCAAACAGAGTAAGCTCCTTCAAATTCTTCAACAGACCAATTTCAGTGGGAATGCCACCGAACATGTCATTCATGTGTAAATTGAGTCTCTTCAATTTGGTCATTTTTCTAAACATTAGCTGAGGAAGAACTCCCTGAAGCGAATTTCCATTCAAATCAAAGTCAGTGACCTCAGTCAAGTATCCGACCTCTGCTGGTATGATACCTGTGACCTTATTGAAACCAAGATCCACGCTGGTTACACGGGGCTTCATACTAAACATCCCTCTTGTGCATTTAATTCCATACCAATCGCATTCGCTTTCCTTAGAAAGCCAGTTATCAGATCGACTCCATCCAGGCCCCTTGGTATTCAAATACAAGTTGACCAACGCATACCTCTCCAAAAATTTAGCTTTATTTCCGCGAGGATCAGGCTTCCTTGGATCATCATGAATCATGAAACACATTGTTTTATGCTGAGGTGAATCCTTTGAAAGAATACTGGTTAGAGATGATGATTCGATGGCGATCTTGATGATGGCATGACCTCTTTTATCGTTGTCTTCGACCGGATATCTGTTTTGGCAAAGACGGGCATAGCGTTTTGTGTCAATGTTGAGTTTTTTAGTGGCTGCATCAGCATGCATCAGGCATACAGCCATTAGGAAGACAGCTTGGAAGATCTTCATGTCCGCTGATCAATCTGTAGACGAGTACGGTGGTGCAGGAGTTGATGGCTAGTGAAATAGCAATGGAGGAGGGTGAGTGTCTTGGTTGATTTGAGTGGGGACTGCCGAGATGTCGATCTTTCTTTTGGCTTTTCCAACTGGAAGGTCGAGACGAAAGATGTACGTACGTCACATGGTTCCCTAGTTAGGTTGGTATTTAGAAGAGAGAAACTAAGATCGCGGGAGAAAATCAAGGTTTGATGTAATAAATGGAAACATTGTGCTTTGGTACTGTATCTCTGGTGTTGCTAACATGTTGGATCGAGCGACTGCATTGAACACACAATTCTAGACATCATATGTAATGTTAGTAACACGTAGAGGGATTTTTGAACAAAACAATAGATTTCTAACTAATTTATCATCTTTACATTTCAATGAAAGAGATTCATTCGTTTATTACAAATTTAACCAGACATCTGAGTGTCCTCGTCGTCAGCCTCCAAAACGCGATCAATCAGTCCGTACTCAACAGCCTCCTGTGCACTCAAAAAGTTATCTCTGTCCAAATCCTTTGTAATCTGATCCTGAGTTTGTCCAGTCATCATAGAATACATCTTGACCAAGTTATCACGAATCCTCATAATCTGCCTGGCCTCAACCTTGATGTCCTCAGCTTGTCCTCTAGCTCCACCCATTGGCTGGTGGATCATAATACGTGAAGAGGGAAGAGCCAATCTCTTTCCCTTGGAACCAGCAGCTAGAATGAAACTTGCCATGGAAGCAGCAAGTCCAAGGTTGATGGTGATTACCTCCGACTCAATATGTTGCATGCAGTCATAGATAGCAAGTCCAGAAATAACAGATCCTCCAGGAGAGTTAATGTAGAGGTAGATGGGCTTATTGGAATCCTCAGAATCGAGGTAAAGCATGACACCGATAACCTGGTTAGCGAGCTCGTCGTCAATTTCGGAACCGAGGAAGACAATGCGCTCACGGTAGAGACGATTGTAGATATCGACCCAGTCAGCTCCTTGGGATCCGGGTACGCGGTAAGCTACCTTTGGGACTCCGATGGGCATCATTTTGATGGCATTGGGGTTTTCGTGTCTTCTGACGGTGGTGCTCTTTGCAAGGGATCTGACGGATTTGGGCATGGGAGCCACAACGCTATTGCTGCGTGGTACGAATGAGGGTGCTGCGATGGTGATGTTTTGATGTGACAAGACGATTTAGATTTAGATTGAAGAACCTTTGAAAGCATTCATTCGGATGCGGAAACTGATTTTGTTCGTTCAAAACCCTTTCACGTGATGGATTGATATCACAATATGGATGTGGATGTGTGCCGCCAACCTTCAAATGCATTTCTACCCCGCGCCACTGGGAAATGTTTCAGTTAAAACATGCCTGAGAACAAACTTACCGTATGCAAGAGACCCCGCAATGGAGGAAGCTGCCGCTATGAGACTCAATAGACGAACCATGGTGAAAGTATTCTGTGTGGGTTATAGATGTTCCAGTTGATGAACTAGCTGAGTGACTTCCACCAACCGACCCAAAGGAAGGATACCGCGGCGGGGAAAGAATTTCGGAGGGTGACGAAGATCGAGAGAGGAAAACGGAGAGTGCGCGTAATCGCGCTTTCTCCTTTTTCAATTTCCCTATCTGTTTGGGATTCACTGAAATCAAATATTATCTTCATTATCATGTACAACAATTAAACATACTCGTACGTGCTATAAGTATGTACAGTAAGACCTTTCAAAGTACTTCAAACACAAGGCATCCTTCTGGATTATCCGTCTCCTCGGGATTTTCTTGTGAATGCACCGCTTGAAAACGCATTCTCTCCCTACTGGACGGACGGAAGCTCTCGACTCCATCGCATTGAAAATAATTGTTGCTGTTCCGCGCCCTCAAACACGACCCCTTTCTCATCTCACTCTTTTTTTTCGCAAGATTTGAAGCCTCCTTGCTGACAATGATAAAATCCAACACTATACTTGTGCCTTTGCTTGTGTAACGAGTATGCAAGCAAAGATATAAAGACAGGTATTTTACAATGGACGCTGAAACGCTGAAACAGCATCTATCACTCCTTGATATTCCCAAAAACCACGTGAAATTAGGTTTGACAAATCTCATCAGCCAATCCAAGGCCCTCGCTACTCTCCTGAAACACAAAAAACTACCCGACGCACCCTTCAGCGACCTACAAATCCAATCCATTCTTCTAACCCTATCAACCCTCGATACAAATCGAGAATTCGCGCACAACAGTGGGGTCACAGAAAGATGGGTTGGTGTCGGTGAAAGAGAAGGAAGAATTTATTCCTCTCTTGTCTCCTCGAGGAATTTCGGATTGGGTCACGGGATGGGTCGATCAGGAGATATCATGGAACCGCAGCCAAAAGCCGTTGGTTCCAGTATCTTGGTCCAGTTAACCAAATTTTTGGTGCTAGATTGCATGAAACGCGGTGCAGGGTTGAAAGGTGACCAAGGAGGGCCGGTGCAGTATGGATTGGTTCTTCCCATGTGTACTGGTATGTCAATAGCTTTAGTCCTGTCTAGTTTAAGAGAGAACGAATCTGTTGTAGAGGACGGTGAAGAATGTGACAAACAGAACCCGAAGAAAGATGTAGTGCTCTGGAGTCGAATTGACCAAAAGTCTTGTTTCAAGGCAGTTCTCAGCGCAGGCCTCAAATGCATTGTTGTACCTACCAAGATGGATGGAGACATGGTCGTCACAGACTTGGATGCAATGCAAGAAAACATAACCAAGTACAAGGGCAGAATTCTCTCCATTATTACTACAACTTCATGTTTTGCACCACGCGTACCTGATCAAATTGATGAAGTCAGTAAATATGCGATAGTGAGAATATTGCGCATGTAATCAACAATGCATATGGATTACAGTGCAAAAAGACGGTGAAACTTATGAATCGAGCTTGTGTAGTTGGAAGAGTGGACGCTATTATTTGCTCTACTGATAAGAATTTCATGGTTCCTGTTGGCGGCGCAATAATTACTTCCCCAAATGAGAAGATCATTCAGACCGTTAGTAAGGTCTATGCTGGTAGAGCATCTTCGGCACCTATATTGGATCTATTCATTACATTACTGTCCATGGGCCTGAATGGATACAAGAATCTATTGAAAGATAGGAATACGACAATGGTAGAATTTCAAAGTAAATTTGAGGAGGTGGCTAAAAAGTATGGAGAGAGAGCTCTGTGTTGCCCAAAGAATACTATTTCCTACGGAATTACGTTGGATACTCTTTCTCAAACAATCGAGGGAGAGTCTGCTGACTCGATCAATAAGGGAGAAGTGACTTCTCTGTTTGGGTCAATGTTGTTCACCCGATGTGTTTCGGGAACCCGTGTAGTGTCCACAGGTGCATCAAAGACGATTGCAGGGCAACAATTCGTTGGATTTGGGAGCAGCACGGAAGATTTCCCCCATTCGTACCTAACGGCAGCCTGCGCTGTAGGGCTTACCGAGGGTGAAATGAACGAATTCTTTGTCAGGTTGGAGAAATGCTTCAAAGACTTTTGGGCTAAAAGAAAAAAGGAAGTTAAGAAGCGTGCTGCCGGAAAAGTGGCATCAAATTAAATATCTATATCATATATTAGAAAGCACACTTTAATAATATTTGCTCTTTTCTTATTACATTTTGAGCAAATCATGTGTGCCTAAAAGAGATTCGTTTCTTGCCGTGCATACAATTCTTTGGCATATTTGTAAAGCTCCAAGTCAAGTTTGTTCTGCCAAAGCAGCAAATCCCAAGCTTCTGATCCTTGCTTGACCTTTCGTGTAGTTGCCCTGGTTTTGGTTATTGCTCCCCGACACTTCTCAGTCCCAGTGAAACCAAAATACCTTTCAAAGCGTCGCATAGACTTGTCCAAATCTTCTGCAAGACCGACCACAAACTTTTTCAAAATTTCTTTGGCAGTAGACAGGTTTTCTTCATCCAATTCTCCCTCGATCTTTCCACTTAAATATCGAACAAGGTAGTTGTTTTCCACATCTGGAGAACGGGCATATGACAAGAGAGTCATGTTTTTCCCGGGTATATCCCTTTCCAATCTCTCATACATACTCACAGCACGATCGATAGGGTGGCGAAGAATTACAAAAGCTCTAGCATTATGTGTGTCATCAAACAACTGAAGAGATTCCCGAAATAGTGGTGTTGTGATTACATCTGCCATCTTGGATGCAACTAAACCGACCTGTCGAGCCTTTGCGATCCCAGCCGGGGTAAAAGTCTCAACATTCACATATTTTAAATCACCATTAGTAATCACCTTCAAATCGATGTCAATATTGTGCTTTGCTCCATAATCACTTGCTATGACCAAGGCATCACAAGAAGACAAAACATTAGAAACCAATCTCGCTCCGCTTTTTGGCACAACCCATAAGAGTGGTGTTTCTCTTTTCATGTCTAGCTTCGTTGATGGATTTGCCACAAAGGATAAAGTTGTCGGCACATTGACTTTCGGTTTCTCGTAATATTTGTCCGCGTGGTATGGTCTTTCATCGGCCTTCAGAGTGCCACTTTTACCAACCAGGTAGGATCCCATTCCTGCGCTATAACCCTCAGGTCTGGTGTCTATCTGCACTTCAGGTATATCCTGTAATATAATCTCGTTTTTAACATCTCCTCGCGCTTCGTTATTAAGTACATACCAAATAGCGCAGAGTAAAATAAACAAAACTCCAACCTTCCGATTTGACGATCTTGCTCCTGCTTTCTGCCTGTGAGAAGTCTCTCGTTCATGATGCGTGGAATCATTATTGGCTGCAAGAAATTTATATAGCATTCCCTTTCTATTTTTGTTTAACCCCCTGGAATGATGCACCTTTTGTTTCCGACTGGTCCAACCTATAGAGTCTAAAATACTCGATAAACTATTTGATTCATTGGAAGACAACGATTGATCACAAGTTCGTCTTCTATTGAAGTAATTTCCATATGAAGTGGAAGCGGCAGTTGGTTCGATGTAAACTTCGTTTGGACGTTGACCTTGAAATTCTGGA
>Ga0209712_10002127_pt1 | contig 16541 bp, 12 predicted proteins | sample ArcOceMetagenome_FD_187443 | JGI IMG/M metagenome (GOLD analysis project Ga0209712, IMG submission 187443) | Marine eukaryotic phytoplankton communities from Arctic Ocean - Arctic Ocean - Greenland ARC118M Metagenome (SPAdes) (version 2) | ecosystem: Environmental > Aquatic > Marine > Oceanic...
AATTAGAAACATCAAATTAAAATGTTTGGTTATTTTAAAAAACGTATTTTATTTTCAACTTTTATTAAGTTATCAATAGAATAAATTATGGACTTAATCGAAATTCTGACTCACGTAACAGATAAAAAAGAAACTTTTAATGAATTAAAAACATTATTGTTGGATATGTAAGCATTATTTTTAGGACCTTTGCAAATTATTAAAAAATTACGTTCTAGATAATAAGGATATTAGAGGTGAGATTCATTTAATGAATGTCTAAAATCTGTATAATCATAAAACGTTTTTATAACACAAGTTTTTTGGTATTTGATAATTTTCTGAAAATTATCAAAAGACTTTAAAAGACATTATATGTATCAATACTATGACTACGATAATGAGCAACATATTCAGTTGCTTGTTGAGCAGTTTGAGGAAATGAAGAGGAATGGTTCTGTGGGATTTTTTGAGGTAACTTCATTTCTAAAATTATTAGAATATTACGAGAGCAAACAACAGCTTGATATTGTCAATGAAATATTAGAACATGGATTATCACAACATCCAACTTCGGCAATTTTATTGATTCGTCAAGCGAATTTCTTATTTGATAATGATAAAGTAGAGGAGGCATTAAGTACTTTAGAACAAGCAGAATTAGTAGATGCAGGCGAAATAGAATTATACTTTCTTAAAGCTGAAATTCTAACCTACAAAAGACAATATAATCAAGCTCAGATTGAATTAGACAAATCATTGGCCTATGCGAATGATTTAGATTATTACGACATTCTATTACATCGTGCGAATGTTTACGAAGATGAAGGGAATTTCAATGAAACATTTGAAGTATTAAAAGACGCTTTATTGCTGAACCCTACTGGTGAAGAGGCTTTGGATAGAATGTGGCTTACCGTTGAGCTTTCTGAAAAATATGACGAAAGTATCGCTTTGCATAATAAATTATTGGATAAAGATGCTTACTCATATCAAGCTTGGTTCAATCTTGGTCATGCTCACTTCTGTAAAAGAGAGTACAAGAAAGCCGCAGAGTCGTATGATTTTTCTTTCACTATAAATGAAAAGTTTGAACCTGCCTATCGAGATTGTGCAGAATCATTGATGCATTTAGGTGAATTCCTTGAAGCGGCTTCTGTTTATAAAAGAGCGATTAGAAATACCGGTGCAAATGCCTTTTTGTATTTACAAGTCGGAACGTGTTACGAGGAATTAGAACAGTATTACGATGCTCGAGAGTTCTATCTGAAAGCAGCGAAACAAGATCCTCAGAATGGAGAAACTTACTTTAGAATCGGGGAAACTTACGTTAAGGAAGATAGATGGGTCAATGCGATAAGTGCCTACCGAAAAGCGATAAAATTGGATGAATTAAATCCAAAATTTTACGCAGCTATTGCCGAAACTTTTTACCAATTAGATGAAGTTGATAATGCGGGTACGGTTTTTCGTCATGCAATAAGTTTAGAGCAGAAAGACAAAGATATTTGGGTTTCTTATGTGAGCTTTTTAATTGATATTGAATCCTTCGAAGAAGCTTATAATGCAATCGAAGCAGCACAAGAAAATATTGATGCAACGGAATTATTATATTGCAAAGTAGCGTGTTTACACCTTAATGGAAAGCACAAGGCATCTTTAGAAATGTTGGCTTTTGCATTATCCGAAGATTACACGATGCATGAATCTTTGTTTGAATTATTTCCTGAATTAGAAAAAGTTTCTGCTCTTCGATTGATGATTGATGCGTTTGATAATAAATAATTCGATTAAAAATCTGAATAAAAAATCCGTTATTCCGAACTTGTTTCGGAATGACTCCTACTGAAATAAAAAAGTCGCCTCATTCCAACGAACGAGGCGACTTTTAATTAGTAGACTTGTTAGCCTTCTAAAATTAAAGGTTTTAGCTTTTTTTACTGATTTGGAGCAAATGCTCACATTTAAGCACAATTTCCCAACCATTTCAGAAGCGTCTAACACCTCTAGTATTTGCGTTTTACGGAGGCACAAAATAAAAAATAGAAATATCTAAACTCCCACAAATTTCGAAAATTCCGCATAAACCGTGAGAAGATTATTTTATAATATATCTTTCATCTTAAATGAATAAAAAATAACTTCGCAAAGTTCAGATTGATTATTCATTCCCTATCTCCTAAGTACTCGGATTTATTTACACTACACTTCAAAATCCACAACTAACTAATTGTTAACTAATTATGAAAATAAAAATGAAGTTTAAATATATCCGAATATTTATTTTACATCAATTATTTCATTTTCAATACTTTCTGATTAATCACTTTATCACCGATTTGCAATTTTAAGATATAAGCACCTTTTGCTAATTTTTCAGTTTCGATAAAATATTTGTTTTCGCCAGCAGTACGTTTCCCTAGGTTTTCGCTGTGCAATATTCGTCCAACGATATCCACTAACTCAACGGTTACCTCTTCCGAGGTTTCCAAATCGAATTCTACCGCTAGTTGATTGGTAAACGGATTCGGAAAAATAGACAAATCATACTGTTCGATTAATTCCGTCGTATTTACTAATTCCATTTGGTAACTTGCTGTAAAACCACCTTCTACAATAGACTCATCCGAAACAAAAACAATAAACATATCTGAAGCTGAAGAGCTCACTTGATTCGGTAAAGAAGTACCAGAATAGCTACCTAAAACTGGTGCTGTATCATCTGCGCCGTCGTAAACAATGACAAAATCAAAATTTGCTTCCGTCTCAAATTCTGTAAATGTTAATTGTACATAATTATTCGCAGAAGCTTGTAAAGACCAACTACATTCCGCTCCGTTACCGTAATCATTCCCGGCACTTCCATCTGTAATCGTACCAGATTGAGTCGTCAAAACAGTATTCCCTTGACAGTAACTTGCTGTTTGTGTGACGAAATATCCTTCCCAACCAGCAAAATTCACAGATGCATCAGAATAGAATTTTAAGAACATTGATCCACCAGTAGAAGTCGTCACAGGAGGAATTGAACTACCAGAATATCTTCCCAAAAGTGGCGCTGAATCATCGACACCATCATAAATTTCAACTGCATCATAAATAGCTCCACCTGTTGTCGCTGCTTCCAAATCAAATGCAGTAAAATAGAATTCAATCGCTTCTGCATTTGCAGGTTGAATCAACCACGAACATAATGTATTATCATAATAGTTACTATTCCCAGAACCATCTTCAATAACTGTAAAATCATCCGTTACCGTCGCTGTGCTACAGTAGGTATTTCCACCAGAAATCGAGTAATTTGCATCAAAACCACCTTGCGTTACCGTCGCATCAGAAGTAAATACCACCAACATTTTATCTCCAGTAGAAGTCGTTGCAGGAGGTAAACTGGTTCCTGACCAGTCTAATAAAACGGGATCATTCACACTTTCTCCATCATAAATAATAACACCATCATAATTCGCTTCCGTATCAAATGCTGTAAAATTCAATGTAATGTCAGTCGCTCCAGCTGGGGTTATTTTCCAATAACAGAATGCATTATTCGCATAATTACTTGCACCCGAACCATCAGAAAAAGTACCCGTTTGAGTAGTTAAAGTCGTTCCGCCATTACAGAATGCCGTTCCAGAAGAAGTATAAGAAGCTTCCCAACCTGCATCCGTTTGTGAGGCATCAGATACAAATCGAACGTACATCGCTCCGGTTGTAGAAGTGATTGCATTTGGAGGTGTTGTATTTCCTGTCCATTCTAATAAAAGTGCTGCGTACTCATTCACGCCATCATATACCTTTACAGAATCATAATTTAACTCCGTATCAAAACTTGTAAAAGTCAACGTAATTTGACTTGCTCCAGTTGGCTGAATCAACCATGAACAATCCGCATTATCTTGATAATTCGCTGAACCGGAACCGTCAGAAAATACATCACTTGAAGCCGTCAGAACGCTATTACCTGAACAAAAAGAACTTGCTGAACCTCCGCCTGAACCTAAACCTACCGCATACCAAGCATTCTGAACAGCCGTAACTTGTGCAGAATTATTACCAAATAAATCTTGTGCAGATTGTACGGAACCGATTACCGCATCTGCAAAATCTGAATTTTGATTCAAATAAACAGATAAATTACGATAAGCAATCGCTGTCGCATCATCAATACTGATTCCAGTAACAGAAAAAGTATTTCCTAAGTCATTCGTACCAGAACCACCATTTACCAAAAGATAATACCAATAATTCTGAACACCAGAATTAATATGAACACCTCCATTATCAACACTTGTATTTGATGGGTCTGACCAATGTGTTCCACCATAAGTATCCGGCTGAGCAGATAAACCTGAATTTGGATTTGACATAGAACGCAAGTAACCAGGAGCGGTCAACGTAATCTCGTCTCCGATTTCCCAAAGTCCAGTAGAATTTGGTTTTGCATACGCCTCAATCGCAGTTCCAAAAATATCTGCAAATGATTCATTCAATGCTCCCGATTCTCCTTGATAAACTAAATCTGCTGTACTTGTCACTACCGCATGAGAAAACTCATGACCAGCAACATCAATACTTGTCAAAGGGCTAAAAGTATTCGCACCGTCACCAAAAACTAATGCTTGTAAATTCGGATCCCAAAATGCGTTTTCCATTGCATTATCAAAATGAATGAAGTTTTTAATCATTGCACCATTTCCATCATAACTATCCCGACTCAATTTATTCAAATAGAAATCATATGTTTTTTCCATTCCCCAATGAGCATCCAAAGCAGGATCAGCCGTTGCTGTTCCTGTCGTATAACTTCCTACATTTCCATTTCCACTAAAGTTAAATGTTCCTGCCGAACCTGCTGTAATTGTGAATGAACCTAAAAGGTCATGTGTGAAAACACTATTATCATTGTCAAAAATCTGAACTGTATAAACCTGACCAGTAAGTAAATTCACATTGATATTTGAAATCGTTACCGTTGGCATTTGATTCCAAGTCGTTTGTGATTGATAAACACTATTAGAATTCGCATCAAAAATAGCGATGAATAAATCTGGCAAACCACCATTTGCAGGATTTTCACTAAAGTTTGTATACCAATTATTATTAATTTGCGTAATCGTCACTTCCGATAATGCAACCCCAGAAGGCGTCCAATTTAAAGTTGAATTTGTAAAATCAACGGCATTATTAAAGTCCGTGCCGCTATTCATATTTTTAGTTTCAATACCTCTCCCCGACTCTCTCAAACGATAGCCATTCCCAGTATCATCCATCGTAATCGTCTTCGTGCCGCTATAAAGCGTTTGGGCAGATCCAGTCACATCACCAGTTGCGATTTTATCCACTTTCAATATAATGCTTCCAGTTTTTGCATCTACGAAAACATCATAAACGCCATACGGTTTTTGAGCATTAATATTAATTTTATACACTAAACGGTAAGCATCCGTTGTAAAATTACCACTTAAAGGTGCTAACATTAGCATCGCCGTAGGCTGCAAAGAACCGCCATCAGTCATTTGACTATAATACGCTTCATTGCCACTTTGCCATTGCCATTGTTCCGCTCCAATATGTTGCATTGCTCTAGAAATTGCCACTTGTTCGGTGACAGACGGCGTAATATCTAATTGTAAATTGGAATAAAATTGACCATTTACCGTTTGAATAAATCCATCTTTTTCATGCGTCAAAATTTGACCTCCAAATACTTCCAAACCTTGAAAATATTGCTGATAACGACGATGTGTAAAACCTAAACCATCTTGTGTTTCTTTTGCCAATTCTAATTTATCGGCTTGTCGCAATTCCAAAACTTGCGTCATCATTTCTACCGAATTCTTCGCCGATGGCTTAATCGCAAACTTCACAAAATAAGAATGATTACTCTCCGTCACAGAGTACGGTTTTGTATTCTCCGGATACATCACTGGACGAGTTTCCGTTACAGGTTTTGTATTAAACGGGTTCACAAAATTGGTAAAATCGGGTTCTGTTTGCTTGACTTTATCTTTATTCTGTGCGGAAAGCGTCATCACTCCAACGCAAAAAATTAATAATGTAATTAATATTTTTTTCATTTTTTCATTCCTTAATGTGTTACCATGTTGAGGTGTTGAGGTATTGATGTTCCATTAAAACAACATCAACACGATAACACCTCAACGCATCAACACCTGCTTATTGCTTCGCAATTGATGAAAGATAATCGTATAATTCTTTTAATTCAATGGTAAGTTCTCCTTGCGGATCACCCCAGACCACCTTATTCACAGCGTCACCAGTTTCATCTTTTATTTCAATGAATTTGTAAACATTATGTGGTGTATTAATCGCTAAATTTGAAATGTCAGCAGCTTTTAGTTTTTTGTAAACCATTTTTAATTCTGACTTTTCCAATTCTCGAACGAGTTTCAGTTCACTTACGGCACTTGCTTTCGCAAATAGTTCGCCAGTGTCTTTAATAATAAATGTCTGGAACTCATTCGTAAGACCGCCGCCTTGTCCAAACTGAACTTCCGCATACTTCGGTGTGCATCCAAACCATGATAAAATGATTGATAGCATAATAAATGTTAACGGTAATTTCATAGGTATTAAATATTAGTGTTCTCCAAAAAAATTAGCACTTATTTATATTTCATTACTCTAAAATCAATATAGATATTTCCTATTTGAAAATCCATTTTTTGGACGACTGTATTTAGAAAGGTAACTTTATTAATACCGATACTTAAACTGCGTAACTTTTAGATATAAAATCTAAAAGTTACGCAGTTTTTCATTCCTAGGAAAATCTAAGAATATTAAGTACTTGAGCAAAAAAAATATTCTATTTCATTAAACTAAATGTAAAACTTTTCGTTTCAATAGTAAAGCTATCAATATTTATTTATTTACTTTTAAATGTTAAGTTTATGAGACAGAAAGCGTTAATAGTTTTCACTGCAATATTTGCAATTCTACTTACGAGTTGTACCGTCATTAGAGAAGGAGAAGTTGGGGTAAAGCGTAAATTGGGGAAATACGATAACAATGTTTACACCAGTGGTTTAAAGAGTTATTTTCCTGTTATCACAGTGATAGAGAAGGTTTCTATACAAACGAATAATATAGAAGTAGCGATAATAATCCCTTCTAAAGAAGGTCTAAGTATACGCTCAGAAATTTCGATTCTTTACAGTATTATTCCCAATGATGCACCAGATGTTCTACGAACAATCGGTATGAATTTCGAGCGAAATGTCATTGTTCCTATCTTTCGTTCAGCCGTTGCAGATGTAACTTCTCGATTTTATGCAAAAGATATGCACAGTGGTGAACGTTCGACGATTGAGGAAGCTATTAAGATACAGATGATGAAAAATTTGGAAGGAAGAGGCATTTTGATAGAAGCTGTTTTGATGAAAAGTATTCAGTTACCAGCGAGTTTAGCGACAGCTATTGAAGAGAAATTAGCTGCAGAACAAGAGGCTCAACGAATGGAATTCATTCTACAAGGAGAGAAAAAAGAAGCAGAACGTAAGAGAATTGAAGCTCAAGGTGTTCGAGATGCACAACTTATCATTGCAGAAGGTTTAAATCCGATGATTCTAAACTTCAAAGCTATCGAAGCTTTTTTAGAATTGGCAAAATCACCTAATGCAAAAGTGATTATTACGGATGGTGATTTTCCTATGATGCTAAATCCGACCGACACTGAAATTATAAGACCAGCACCTGCAAATCCCAAAAGATAAAATAGTAGTAATTAATGATATGGTTTGGTATAATAGATAATATATAAGGGTCAAAACGTTTTGAAACGTTTGACCCTTTTTTATATTTTAACTATTTCGATGTAACTACTTATCTCAAGGCATCTATTAATGCAATCCTTTGTCTGCTAAATAACGCTCCGCATCCAAAGCGGCCATACAACCAGTTCCCGCTGCTGTTACGGCTTGACGATAAATATTATCCTGAGCATCGCCACTTGCAAAAACTCCTGCTACATTCGTACGTGAAGATTTCGCTTCTGTAACTAAATAACCAGCCGTATCCATGTTTAAAGAACCGTTAAAGATATCCGTATTTGGCTTGTGACCAATTGCGACGAAGAAACCACCAATAGAAATTTCTGTTTTTTCTCCAGTTTTATTATTACGAATACGCATCGCTTCTACGAATTCACCACCCAAGATCTCATCCGTTTCTGTATTCCAATGCACGATGATATTTTCAGTATTAAAAACACGTTCTTGCATAATTTTAGAAGCACGCATTTCGTCCCGACGAATCAACAAGTGTACTGTTTTACACAGTTTTGCTAAATAAGTCGCTTCTTCTGCTGCTGTATCTCCAGCACCAACTACGGCTACATCTTGACCACGAAAAAAGAAACCATCACAAACAGCACAAGCGGAAACACCGTTATTTTTGAATTTCTCTTCTGATTCTAATCCTAACCATTTCGCATCCGCACCAGTTGAAATAATAATAGAATGTGCTTCTATTTCTTGATTACTTTCTGTCCATATTTTGTGAACATCACCCGAAAAGTCCACTTTATTAATAAACTCATAGCGAATTTCAGTACCAAAACGTTCTGCTTGCTGCTTCAATTCTTCCATCATTTCAGGTCCAGTAATCCCATTTGGATAACCCGGAAAATTCTCTACTTCCGTCGTCGTCATTAATTGTCCACCAGGCTGCACTCCTGTAAACATAACTGGCTTCATATTCGCTCTTGCTGCGTAAATCGCTGCTGTATAACCTGCCGGTCCTGAACCGATGATGATACACTTGTGTTGTTCTGTCATTTTTATTTTAATCGAGTAGAATGAATAAAATTTGAAAGGTTTCTTATTTTTTAGCATTAAAGATTTGATGGACATCACCTACCTTTACACCAAAAATATTTGCCCCTTTATAAGTAAGTAGTACAAAAATCGTAAAAAATAGTTGCAACAACAAACGTCATAAAAACGACAAGTTGAAAAGTACTTAATTATATATGGGAAATTACATATTTCAAAGAATGATTACTATTCTGTTATTCATTCCATCTAAATGATTAACCAAAAGAGGTCGAATATATTAAATATATTCGACCTCTTAACGTATAATCAACATCGGAAAATTACTTCCCCTTTTTACCTTTACCCTTTTTCGGCTTTTTCGCAGATTTAGCTTTTATTTTGGCTTCCAATTTATCGACTTTCTTAAGCTTATTTTCAATTTTCTTAAATTTTATAGGTTTTTCGATTTTCGATTTTTTGACTTTAGCCTCTTTCATTTTCACTATTTTGTCTTCGATTTCTTCCGCTTTGACCGCTTTATCAGCTTTCTTTTTACCTTTTTTAACTTTCATCTTTAGATTAATTTATGTTTTATTGTCTACGTTTCTGTAATATCAAATATTCTATAGGTTACTATCGTAAGTATTCCAAGGATTAATAACACGATTTAAAATTTGATTTCTAAATACCTACTAAATTTAGTCCTTTTAATAGTTCAATCAAAATACGTTTTTGCATTTCTACGATTTTATTGACGAAAGTCTCTATTTACCTTTCTTACTACCTTTTTTACAGTTTTTTTTTACATTTCATTAATTTATAATGTAAAATATTTTCTCAAAAGTCGTTAAATAATCGCTCTGTTGGACTTTCTTATTTTAGAATTAGCACGAAAAACGCATTATTTTTAATAGCCTTGTAAGCTTTATAAGATTAATGACTTTAGCTTTTTCCCACCAGAACAAGTTACAAAAAGGAACCCCTTTTTATTGATTTTGAACAAATGGCCACATTTAAACTCAAAATTTCGCCTGTTTCAGAAGTTTCTAACATCTTAAATCTAGTGGCAAATCGATCTAACCTAGCCAATAAATACCCTATCATGAATGATAATGATACTTAATAGTATTAAAATATTATATCAATTTTGAATCCACAAACCAAATTATAATAAACGATATTTTTGAGATAAAAATCACTTGATTTCAATGATTAAATACTTTTTAATAAAGCTCAATTAATTGTAATCCAAAACCAAGTTCTAAAAATAAGCTATTGAAATTATAATTTAAATACGGAGATTTCCGACTAATGAGTTGTTGATTATTAATAGCAAGATAAACACCATTTCCATCAAAATTTCGATTCTCATTCGCTGTAATAGCATTTCCATCACTGTCGTATTCATCCGTAGTTCCTATAAATGTCAAATAAGAACGCCGGCCAAAACTATAAAAACCACTTACTTTCATAAATACAGATACATACTTTTCAATTGGATATTCGACTAAAATCGTAGGAGAAATCGCAAAAGTTCGACTTTTTAATCGGACTCTCATATCATCATAAATATAACGATTATTGACTTCAAAATAATCTTTATTCTCACTGTAAAATGTACCTAATTTTAGGTTATTGTGAATATAAGCCAGCCCAATTCGAGGCTGAATATATATTTTTCCAAAACCAAACTCTCGTCCCAAACTCAATTGACTAGAATACGTCCAAGTTCCGTTTGCACCAAGTCCAATAAAAGCATTATGACTTATCGTGAAATTTTTTTTCATTAAATAAGATACTTCTGCACTAAATCCATATGACCACATATTTTTGGTTTCCAAATTCGTAAAAGCGGTATCGGGAAGGACAAAATCATCATCTATAAAATCAAGAGTTATTGTGGAAGGTGTAGAATTAATCGCAAAAACACTGGGGGAGAATCGAATAAACCAGTTTAAAGGCGATACCTCATATCCTCCTTCATCTTGAGCAAAACTCAATATTGTTATTAATAAAAACCCAAAAAGTAATATTAGTTTTCTCATAATTGATTATCCTTTTTTTACGTAATAATAGAGATGTTAGACCGCTTTACTATTAGATTTTAAATATTCATTCCACAAATTATTAGCTAAATTTAATGCTATAATCTTGATAATTTATAAAAGTATTTCAGGTATCGAATATTCCAATAAAAAACTAAATAAGTCTAATATCCAAAATCTAATAGTGAAGTAACCTAACGCCTATAGTTTACAACTCTCTCACCCAAATATTTCTAAAACTTACAAAATTTCCATGATCTTGTAAGCGTAAAGGTAATTTTTCCGCATGCGTATTATAAGCTGGTGGGGCAATATAATATGTTCCGCCTCTTACCGCTTTATGATATTGTATTAACACGCCATTGTGGGAAACAGTTAAATATGCCGGTGATTCTAATGAACCATCTTCCTTAAAACGAGGAGCCGTAAAAATGATGTCGTAGCTTTGCCATTCGCCCGGAGGTTTACACGCATTCACAGCCGGAATATATTGCTTGTAAATAGAACCCGCTTGTCCATTACTGTACGTGCTATTTTTATAATTATCTAATATTTGAACCTCGTATTTTCCCATCAAAAAAACACCACTATTTCCCCTCGCTTGACCTTCCAAACCTGTCGTATCGACTGGAGATTTCCACTCAATGTGTAGCTGAATATCCCCAAAACCTTGCTTAGAATAAATATCACCAGTTCCAGGTTTTACGGCAACCGAACCTTCGCCAACGGTCCATTTTGCTTCACTGCTATCGCTGTGTTGGAAACTCGATAAATCTGTTCCACTGAATAAAATAATAGCATCTGAAGGTGCTTGACTATTCGTATAGCCCGGGGTAACTTTTTCGGGAATAGGTTTCCAAATTTCATTTTTCTCAAAATCTCTATTTTCGATTGCCTTTTTCCATTCTTCGGCAGTCATACCTTCTTGAGCATTAGCAAATAAAGCTAAACCTAAAAATCCGATTACGAACGCTAATGTAAAATACTTCATATCCATTTTATATTTATTAATATTTGATTTATAACTTTGTACAGTAAAATAATATTTTCAGTTTTATTCATTGATAATGATGACAAACTACTTCAGTCTATCGTTTACTTTTATAAATAAAATTACGAGTTATTTAAAAAACGTCTGAGTATTTAAATTTCGGACATTTAAAATAAAAATTATGGGTTGTATAAAGACAATTATTCAATTATCATTAATCGGATTAATCGGATTTTTTTTTACGATGTGTACAGATAATCTAAATCTAGAACCATCAGTCATTGGAAATCCTGACTATTGTGTGAGTTATAGTTTGCTTGCGACACAGGCGAGCGATACTACAAGTTTGAAAATTTGGTATCTTTATGAGGAAGATGATTTTGATTTAGCAGCAGGAGCATCCCGTTTTACGAATATTCAAAGTATTGATCTTAATGGCCATACTTTTTCCGAATTACCAGTTTTCTCGATGTTAAATATTAAAAAACCGAATCAACTGTAGAACTTTCATCTGGAATCTCAAATCATACATCCATCACACAACTAACACTGAGTGACGAAGGTATCAGAACGCTTCCCGCCTCAATTGATGTACTTGTAAATCTGGATAATCGAAATTTATGACAAGAGTTTCCTTACCTTACCGGCATCATTTGAAATTTATCAGTCTTGGAATTTACCAAATTCAAGAGTAATCGTATTTTCAATATTGCAGATCTTCTTGAAGGTTTGAATTCCCTAAAAGAATTGATTTTTGTAGACAATCCAATTAAAAAAATTCCTCCAAAATCTTTAAGGAATCCTGACATTGAACGGATTACCATCAATAATTATCAATTAGGAATTTCCGGAAGAATTAGATACTTTGGATGAGTTCTTACGACTTTCTATCAAAAACGATATATTTGATTTCTATTGAAAATGCAAATAATGTCAGTATTATTCCCGCTCGTGTGCATGAGTAACTTAAATGGTTTAGAATAGTTAACATTGTCCAATTTAAGCCTCAACCAGTTACCTCCAGATATTGCCAACCTTTCCAATTCTTTACCTTGATTATATTTAAAAAACGGTCCATTCACCGATGCCGTCAAAGTAAATTTGGAAATTTGGTTGCCGAATACGGAGATTTTTTATTAGGCGTTAGTCGTTTCTTATAACAATTGCAAGAAAATTAATCTGTCATTTGGCTTCTCTCCTTATTCAAGGGAAAAATTGAGAGCGGATTTTACACAAACGAATGATTTTTATTTTCTTGCGATTGCCTTAACTTTTTACTTATATAATTCCACAAATTCTACCACTTCATCCACTAATTTAGCCGCTTCTGTATCCATTGGCGAATGCCCAGAATAATCAAAAATAACCAACTCTTTTTCCGTTGAACTAATATTGGCGAAAGCCGATTCTCCTAGTGCGGGAGGAACTACAAAATCATATTTCCCCCATAAAAGCAACGTTGGAATATTGATTTTATATAACTCATCCGTCATCGCAACCTTTTCGGTTTCTTCCGTGATCGCACTCGCTGTCAACATGCCTGAAATATAAGCAGAAAGCGTCATCGTTGGGGCAGTTACTAAGCTATGACTTAGAGCTCCTGATTCTCCGAGAACGATTTGTGATAATAACCCTTCTGCTGTAAAACCGTAACTATTGATTTGTCCGCCCTCTTCTTCCGTAATATTATTGGTATCCACTGCACTTGCAAAATCTACGATTTCTTGCCAATCACTTATATTATTTCCTGCTGCAATTTCCGTATTTCCAATCTCCAAAAATAGCTTAATTGCTTCCCTATTTAATAACGGAATATCGTGTGCACCATCTACTTCTATCCAACCTTTTATTTCATTTTGAATATCCGTATGCAGCATAGCATAAGTTCCAGTCGTTCCGCCCCAACTATGTCCCATCACGAAAACACTAATATCTTGACCATATTTCTGTTTTAAAAATAACGTTAAATCATAAACGTCATCTGCAAAACGCTGCAACGTTACCTGCGAAGCACTATAACTTCCTTGCGAAGCACCTTGCCCTCTTTGATCAAGATAAACCACCGCATAATCACTTTCCAACTTTTCAGAATATTCACCTGTATTATATACAAATCCACTTCCACCAGGCCCTCCGTGAAGCAATAAAATAAAGACCTCTGAATTCCGATTTCCATCCACTTCTACCGCTAAATCTGCTCCGTCCGAAGTTCTAAAAAAGAAGCGTTCATAAGTTTCTGTATTCTCTTGCGTACAACTCGCAATTATTATAATGAATAGGCTTAATGCCAATATTTTTTGATACATTTTGTATATTATTTAATGATTTTGACCGTTTTTTTGCTTTATTAATTCTCAATTTGATCACAAAATTATGAGTACAGTTTGCATATTATACCGCTACAAACTGCCAGCTATTTTATAAAGTATCTTAAACCAATTTCTAACGCAGCAGAAGGAACTGCGGTGTGTGCTTGTGGCATTGCTAGCATAAGAGTTGGCTTTACGAACCAACTTAGCGGAATATTTCTACGATAACCTAAATTACGACCAAAGCCGAACGAAAGTGTCGTTAAAAATTGAGCTTGACCTGCGGCTTCGAGTTTATCCGGTTCTGTTCCAATTCCCAATTGATAGGTATCAATATTATAAATCCGTTGTTGGTAACCTAAACCAAGGCTGGTTTCTAAAAAACTGCCCTTTCTGTGCTTCGTTCTTCTATAACCGAATTCTGATATCAATAAAATCGCACTATGACTATTGGCTACATTATAAAATCCCAAATTCCCAGTGACGAAAGTTTCCTGAGTTTTAACTTTTGTACCTAATTTATCATTCCGATTGAATAGCCATCTTGGTTTACTTTTTCTTTTTGACCAAAGTGAATATTCATAAGTGGCTTTCATCCCAGGATTTATGATACTTTCTCCAAAGTAAGAAAGTCCAACAGAACTCTGTGCTTGTGATTCTAACGAAAACAGGCAAAAAATCGCACAAGCGATTGATAAAATGTTCTTCATATTCTGATATTTTTTTTGTAAATCTTGTAATTAAAGAGTGAGAAGCAAATAACTTCCTAATTTTAATATCATTATTTTTCTACTTTTACTTATATTGAAAAATCATAAATCGAGACGCTGAACCTTTTATAGTCGTCACTTAATACAACTATACGAAAAATACTACTTTTATGGCCTATTGACGTACTAAACTTTATCAAAATAATTCTCCTGAATGTTAAACGGATAGAACGATTCTAAATCTCATTTTTCAACTAAAAACAGCTAAAATATAAAAATATAAAGGATAAAATCCTATTTTTTATTTAGACTACATATTGGATATACTCTAAATAACATATCCAATAAGGTTGAAAGTTTATTGGTAACAGTTATTTTAAGGTATATAATTTTCTGTATAATGACGAATCATCTAAATATTATCATTCCAAGAGTTTATCAATCCTTTAAGGATATTTGGAAACGAGAACACCCGAAACTTATCCAAATGTATTTGGATGAAAAGGCCAGCTTCGTACCAAATTTACTTCCTGAAGACGCAATAGAAATTTCTACTTTAGAAACCATTTCTATTCTCAAGCAACGATTGGGAAATACATTCGACATTGCGATAAGCGATGAAAATGTACGATTAGATAATTATGATTTACCGAAAATTATACAATCACCTATTCGGAATAAAACCGACGGAACCTGGCTGAAATCGACCAATATGGTTGGCATTAATGTCCGAACGATTGGGAATTTTTGGAACATTATTAAATATGTATTAACCTTACCAAAATCACAAGATTCGATTCATTTATTACCCATTTGGGAACCAGGAGTTGTCGCAAGTTTGTACGGAATGGCGAGTTGGAATATTAATCCTGAATTTTATTCTAATGATTTAGAAATAGCGATTCCACATTTAAATACAGTGGAAAAACAGCTAAAAGCGGTCGTCAATATTTTACATGCTTTAAAGAAAACCGTCGGAATGGATGTGATTCCACATACGGATAGATTTTCAGAAATCGTATTATCGAATCCTCAATATTTTGAATGGTTACAACGTGAAAATTACGAAATCGTCAATCATCGAGCAGATTTGCACGAAGAAGTTCAAGATTTCATTATGCTATTTCTGGAACAATATGGCCCTTCTAGTCCATTTGACGATTATCCAAAAGACCGAAAAATCTTCTTTTCTGAAGATTATGAAGAAGAAAAACGCAATATTATTTTATTCGGAAAACCAGAACAAGGAACGATTCGTCAGCATCGTCGAAATGCGTTATTACGTTTCTTAACGAAATACGGCTACGAGCCAGTTCCAGCTACGATGGCTCCGCCTTATCGAGGTTTGCGAGTAGATGATAAGCGTTCTGAAAAAGATATGGAAGGTCAGCTTTGGCGAGAATATGCGATTACACAACCAGAATCTTTCTCCCGAGTTTTTGGACCGCTGACCCGTTATAAATTATACGAACGATTGAATAATAATAAAGATTGGGAAATCAACTTTTCCTATCCTCGTCCTGCTGTTTGGAGTTATGTTACTCGTCATTATCACAATGTTCAAAAGCGATATAATTTCGATTTCATGCGAGGTGATATGTCGCACGTTCAAATGAGAGCAGAAGGTGTTCCAACCCAAATTGATGCATTTTATGATATTTTAGCCACTGTTAAAAAAGTCGTTAGAGATAATGGCGTTCCTTACTTTGGCTACTTTGCAGAAACATTTC
>Ga0209712_10002128_pt1 | contig 16525 bp, 16 predicted proteins | sample ArcOceMetagenome_FD_187443 | JGI IMG/M metagenome (GOLD analysis project Ga0209712, IMG submission 187443) | Marine eukaryotic phytoplankton communities from Arctic Ocean - Arctic Ocean - Greenland ARC118M Metagenome (SPAdes) (version 2) | ecosystem: Environmental > Aquatic > Marine > Oceanic...
GCTCGATCGGTATCGTTCTCATAGATATCCTCCCGGCGGTCTCCCCTTGAAGTAATGTGATACAGGGCCCCCGCAAATTCCAAACGTAATGGTCTAGACATGGAAAGTATCTCCAAAAATCCTTTTAATAGAGGTTAGGCGAGAATTGATCCAAAATCAAAGACCTGACCCCATATTGTTGTGACCCCATATTGTTGGCACGCACAGGGTTTAAAACAATGTAACGGCATAGTTCAAACAGGTAAGTATCCTTATCTACCAGAATAGCCTTGTATCTCCCCTGAAATAAATGACCTACCCGGTGGTGTTTGCGATTCATCGATTGGGTAAAAACACCGTTTAACTGACGCATCCCCCGACTAAGGTTTGCATCTTGTGTCTCAACTAAAAGGTGGTAATGGTTACTCATTAAACAATACGCGTGAATATCTCAATTATAGCGCTCACATACATCAGCTAAAATCTGCAGAAACAACTCAAAATCATCATCCTGAAGATAGATTGAGTTTCTACCGTTGCCCCGTGAGGTAATATGATAAAGCGCCCCGGCAAACTCTAATCGTAATGGGCGACTCATGTTTTCTCGCGTCTAAACTAGATATGAATAAAATAACAATAGTTTAAAAAAGAAAATGTGCAAAATACAAGACCTGACCCCGCCACGACGTGAACCCGCCACGACGCAGAAAGACGCTAATTACCCTGCCTCGGGAGTATTAGCTGGGTAAATTATCGATATCACTAAAATAAAGAGCATTCACGCTGTGTGAGGCTTTTTTAATAGTAAATTCTTCAGTAAATCGAATATGAGCAGTCTGTCCAAATACCTTTAACTGCTCAATATGTTCACTCGCCCAAGATAAATTGGCATACAAACTTTCAACGGAATTTGATTTAACGACTAAACCTGATGTTTGGTGTTGCACTACAAATGACATACCCGAGCCTTTAACGTCACTGACCAATGCTGGCTTACCTAGTGCTGCAGCTTCGAGTAGTACCATTCCAAAAGCCTCAGTCCGCTCAATCGAGGGCAGGCACAGCATATCAGTTTGGTTTAACAGTCTGTATTTCTCATCTTCAGCAACCCCACCATGAAAAAAAATACATTTCTCAAGGCCCTCATTGCTGACTATGGCTTTTAGCTGGGCTGCTAGTTCCCCTTCCCCTACTACGTCTAAAGTAATTTTTTTACCCTGTGCTTTGAGCTGTTTAATTGCATCAAATAACAAAGCGTGGCCTTTATAGTAGGTCAATCTGCCTATACAAATCAGTTTTAATGTATTGTCATCACGACTTTCAGAAATACCCAACTCTTTTGGGCCTGCAGGGATGCTAATACCAAGAGGCACCACATGGCATTTATTTTGATAGGGTGAAAGTGGCTCGCTGGATCCAAGATAATTAGGTGAAGTACAAATTATCGCATCTGACATATTTAATAACCAGCGTTCAAAAACACGGTAAAATGGGTAAAGTATTTTAACTTTTAAATCTGGTGCGGCTCCCAACACGTCCGAATGCCAATGGATCACCCACTTTTGGTTTTTCTTAATAAAGAGCGATAATACGAGAAGCCAGAAAGCCGACAAGTTAGGTAAGTGAATATGCACAACATCAGGACGCTCTTGTCTCAGTGCTTTTAACAATACCTTGGAAAACGCTGGGGCAATAGGGGCATAGGCCAGCTGCCCGTAGGATTTTGAACAGTACAACTTACATCCATTCCACACTTGCTCAATTTGTGCGAATTGCGTTTGTTCGCGATGAATAACAGCAGAGACCTGCAACCCTGCTCTTTGCTGTTCAAGCATTAGCTGCGACATAAAAGTTTCTATGCCACCAAAGGTCGGTGGAAAGTACTTGCCTATATGTAGTACCCGAAGGTTGTTTGCTTGTTCAACTGTCATATAAACCTTTTGGAGTAGGGTCTTGAGACTTCGATTCTAGCAAAATACAAGACCTGACCCCGTCAATGTTCCCGTCAATGTTCAAAATACAAGACCTGACCCCGTCAATGTTCCCGTCAATGTTCAAAATACAAGACCTGACCCCGTCAATGTTGTAAACCTTTTGGAGTAGGGTCTTGAGTCTTCGATTCTAGCAAAATACAAGACCTGACCCCGTCAATCCGTCTTTGGAGTAGGGACTTGAGACTTCGACACTAGCAAAATACAAGACCTGACCCCGTCAACCGCGTCAAGTGGTCAACCTGTGTGAGACTTCGACTCTAGCAAAATACAAGACCTGACCCCGTCAACCTGTGACCCCGTCAACCTGTGACCCCGTCAACCTGACCCCGTCAACGTCAATCAACGGCCTTGCTGCTTGAGTGTTTCTAGACACAAAGCAAGGTTGGTTCTGGCTTCTGTATTATTAGGATCTAAATTCAGTGCGTTAGTTAACAAACCTTTGGCAAAATCATAAATTCCCATTTGCATGTAACCAAATCCCAGCTTGCCTAATAAATCACTGCGTTCAAGGGGATTGTGAATGTACTTAAGACCTAAAATTGCCACGGCTGCCGCTTTTTGGTATTGATTTGCGTGATACAGCACCGTTATATATGCCGTCAATCCACTGGCTGTCATTTTATTTTTTGCTAAATTAATATCAACACTTTTTTTCAAATAGGGTTGTGCGTCGTCATAACGGCCTAACTTCATTAACTCCGTCCCATATGAGGCATTGGCCCTAGCCTGTTCTGGTGCTAAAGACACTTCGTTAGCATGAAATGCCAGTGGTGTTTGCCATAATTTATTACGCTTAGCGGTAGCAAAGGATACGACCAGTAATACCACCGCCACAGTGCATACCATGAGCGAATGGGCAGTTTTGTTGGTTTCATTTCGCTGCCAAACATATTGCAATAACCCGCCAATGGCCAACATGAGTCCAATATTGCCAACGTAAGTGCGATGTTCGAAAGCCAGATCTTTAATGGGAATAATAAACGATTCAACCACGTGACTGGTATAAAAAAACACCACACCTACACACAACAGGGGTATCGACTTTCTTAATGTATACACGGTACTCAACACCGCTACATGGGCGAGCAATGCCAACCCAACCAGTGGTGTTAAACTTGTTTGAAGGAGGGTATCAATATTAAGTTGCAAGGCAAACGGATAAATAAAACGCCATATATAATCCCACAAAACTAATTGCTGGGTATAAAAATAGTCACCACGAGATGGCGCAAAAGCATCTCGAGTATAGTTATCTAACGTCAGCAAAACATCATGCATAAAAGGCGCAGCCAACATCATAGCAATACCAAGCCCTAGGGTAATCTTTAATAGAATACGCCGGGTCCTAGTAGAACAGGTCAACCATTCCCAACAATACAAAAAGACCAAGACAGCAACAAAATTTTGCTTGGCATGTAAACCACCGATAATAGCAGTGAACAGCAATACAGCATATGCCATGGCTTTAAATTTGGATTGAGCGTTTGAACTAGCTTTAGACTCAGATAACAAGATATGCTGCCTCAGTTTGATATAGCTAATAATACTCAGTAGATAAAACAAAGTAACAATCGAAGCGAGACGTTGTGTCACGTAAGTGATCGCTTGAGAATTCAAAGGGTGCAATGCCCAAACCGCTGTCACCGCCATAGCCAATAAAAGCTGTTGGCTACGGATGTGTTTTTGTTCAGTAGGACTAAAATATCGGATTAACTGCAACACCATAACAAACACCAAAAGGCTATTGATGATGTGGATCCCGATATTCACAAGATGATAACCCGCAGGCTCTAGTCCACCGAGCTGATAATTGACCCAAAGCGTAAAATAACCAATAAAACGTCGTTCCAGACCACTTTGCAATAGCATATCAAGTGAGCCAGCATGAATAGCCAAGTTGCTGACAATAGAACCGCGATCATCCAAGTAAAAGGGCACTGACAATGATGGGTAATAAACGCAGATAATACCCAGCACCATAAACATGAGGAACAACACAGTAAACTTGCCCTGATTTTGAACCAGCTTATTTAACACGAAAGACCTTAAAATGAATTCTTGAATTGGGGCATATATTACAATAAAAACAGCATTTTTTGATACGCTTTTTGTTATTTTATCGTGAGTAAGGTCACCGGCAATTCTAACAAACCTGCTAGCAACAGACACAAAAAAGGCGACCTAGGTCGCCTTTATTTTTAGTTACACCTCAAATTATTAAAAATACATAATCATTTAAGGGTAAGTATTACTACTGACCTTTGTATTGATCAGTGTTAACAAAAGCACGATTACCACTCACGTTGTAAGACGCATACACTGTAATGTCGGCATCTGGAGCGTTAACTGTAACAGTGATTGACACTTTACCACCCGTGAAACCTTGAGCTTCTAGTCCTGCTTTCACATCACCAGTGATCTTAGTTATTGACCCAGCAGTAGCGGTTCCAACAATAAATGCATCATATGCAGTGCCTGCATCATCAAAGGCAGTAACGATTATATCACCATCCTGAGTACCATCATTAGTCACATACAATATCTGTGAAGCGTTAGCAGAGTAAGGCATATACGGAATATTAACCGATGCGCCATTCAGCGTCCACTCACCAGCGGCAGCGCCAGTAGCAAGAGTAGCAGTACCAGCAGTCGCAGCAGCAGATGAGTAGTTATACACTACATCAGCATTAAAGGTTTGAGACTCTAAAATAACAGCGGCTGTGCCAGTAGGAGGAGTGAATGTAATAGTATCATTCGTCATTTGACCAGCATAAGTCACTGCAAGTTGAGCTGATGCTTCTGTAAATACATTAGTTCCAGCTGTACCAAAATTAGTAGCCAACAAGCCATCCATTTTACCGGCTTCACCAAACAAATTGACTGCAGTAGTGTTAACTGTTGCCAAGTTTAACCAGCCAGTAGTAGTTGGGTTAGTGATAGTAATACCGGCATCATCAGAAGTAACACCTGTGAAGGCTGTACGCATTGAACTAACATTGATTTCAGCATCAAACAACGGGCTTACCGCAGCTGTACCAAACTGAGTTTTAGCTTCAGCAATAGTCGCAGTAAGAGTACCTGCAGAATCTAATACATCACCAGCACTTGTCTGTGCACTAACCGTAACTGTAACCGTTCCAGCAACAGCACTAGCTGAATAACCGACTGTACCAAGCGTAATCAAAGCACCAATAGTAGTACGGTCAGTATAAGTAGTTGCTGCACCGTCAGTAGGCTGGCTAAGTGACGTTACACGGTAAGTAACTGTATCGTCATCAGAGTTCAACAAACCCAAGCTCATGCCCGAGATAGCAGAAGCAGGTACAGCACTATTTACCGCTGCAACGTTTAACTGTGATGGAAAACTAGCGGCTACTACAGAGCCAGCAGTAAAGGTAAAGGTCACTTTATCACCTACAGCGTAAGCTGCGGCGACTGTGTATCCTATCGAAGCAGAAGTTTGCGTAGCTATAACACCAGCTAAACCTTCTGTTGAATGCACTTGTTTAGTTACGGCAACTGTACCGGCGTAGGCTGAACCAAATGTGGCGGCAACAACGGCAGCAAGTAGTGTGGTTTTAAATTTTAACATTTTATATTTTACTCCAAGTCTTGAAATGGGGTGAGGCCGTTCTGCCTTATCCCTTACTTATGAACGTTCATAATAGTTTTGTAATATACAGCACAATGCTGGCACATGCAAAATCCGATGCAATATTGAATTTAAAACACAATATTTTCAAGTCCTTTTCTGAATTTATTTTTAATTTCATTCCATTGCTCCCCTCCATTGATAATTTTTGGGGTCACCAAAATAATCAATTCTGTTTTATCTCGATTTTCAGTGGCACTTTTGAATAAGTTCCCCAAAATTGGTATATCACCCAAAAATGGCACTTGAGTATCACCATTAGACTTATTTTCAGAGATAAGTCCAGCCATAATAATGGTTTGCCCACTGTTCGCAACCACTTCCGTATTGACCTGACGGTTTAGCAGTGTTGAATTCCCAGATGATGGCAATTCATTAGAAATATCTAAGGTGATCTCCATAATCACAATCCCTTGGCTGTTAATAGTGGGTGTCACCGTCAACGTCAAACCAATTTGTCGTCGTTCTATGGTACTTGTGGTGCGTTCGTTGGTAGTGTCACCAATAGGGTTAGAGGTTTTTGAAGTCACCAAGGGTATTTCATTACCGACAGTGATGCTTGCTGCCACGCCATCTCTGACAAGCAAAGTAGGACTGGACAATATATTGACCAGAGAATTGGTTTTAATTAAATTCGCGGTGACGCTGTAATCGCCACTGCCACTTACCCAGCCTGCAGCTAGGCCACCAATGCCAGCGGTTTGAAACGCACCGGCGGTACCTAGGCCAAAAGAACCGTTACCCAAAGACCCATTGGCCACTGCAAACTCAACACCGTGTTTAAATTCATCTGTCAACGTGACCTCGGCAATGGTCGCCTCAAGGATCACCTGCCTAGGCAAAGTATCCATTCGCTTAATCAATGGCTGTAAGGCCTGATAACGCGTTCCGTTGGTGTAAAATATTAACGTATTAGTTCGTTCGTCAATGACCATTGTTAAGTCCTCATTCTGTGAAGAGGCCACAGGAGTCGCTGTGCTGGTTCTCAACGCCGAACGCGTATCTCGACTACTATTTCCTTTAGACGTTGGCTTGACTGGCACATTTCCCCCAAACAGTGGGCTGAGGCTTTCGCCTAAATCTCTGGCACGGGCATTTTGGGGTTCATACATAAAGTACCGTTTGCTATCCCCTTGTAAAGGCTGATCCAATTGTTGATGCCAAAACTGGACTCTTGATAAAAACGCTTCGTTATTGGCAAATACTGCCACTAGGCCAATTTGGTCAAGGGGCACCAACACCACATTTTTTTGCTGTGACTTACCCACTCCTATTGGAATGCCTTCCGCCTCCATAAGACTCGATACTTGTTTAGAAAATTCTTCTGTGGATAGGTAAGTGAGCCGCATTAAAGCAATGTGTTTACCCTGATTCGATGGCATGTCAAGAATACGAGCCAATTCCATCACTTTTTTGACTTTACTGCGTTCACCTTGTAAAAACACCGCATTTTTATCCATATCTACGGTAACCGCAATATCACTAAGGCCCTGCAAAGTGCGTTCAATGCCAATGTTAATACCAAAATTCATGGGGACAATTTGCAACACCTTACCCTGAGTCAGCGGCAAATCAGCTTCAGTTCGCCCTACTCCAATACTCACATCGCCTGCTGATTGTGTTTCCATTGGAAACAGGTAATAAATACTGTCTCTAACGGTCACACCAATTTGCTGGCGCAGTAAAATGTCACTGGTGGCCAAGAACGCCTCTTTTTTTGAGATCAAATTCTGAAAATTGAGGGTCACGGGTGATGCCAAATTGGTCAGAGTATTGTCTATTACATAATTTACCCCTAGGATATCCCTAAACACATGGTGAATAAATTCACTCAGTTTCATCGCATCCACCGAAAAACGCACTGAGTCTGTGGCCGAAAAAGTTTTCGCCACCAGCATACTTTCCTTGTCTGCGTTAAACAACTCAGCCATTGATTTCAGCCGCGAAAACTGTGCTTTACCATCTTCTACATTACCCTTTGAATCAACAGCACTTTTTTCTTGTTCAGCCATCACTTGTTGCGTATCTTCAAATAACGCTGGGTTTACTTTATATTCATCTAGACTAGTAAATGAAGCACAACTCGCCAAACTCGCCAAACACAATAATACTGCACTGTTACCCATGAATTTCATCATCACTTCCCCTTAACTTATTCTTTTCACTGTTCGTTTGAACAACTGTAATTTGACGACGACGTCTTGTTTTTTTAATACCACGTGAAATTTGCCTATTTCTGTCAACACATAATCAGTGACATTTTCTCCAGTGGCTTTATCAATCCCTTTACCATTAGCAAAAGTGATATAACGGGTGACTTTACTGTTAATATTCTGGATCTGCACCGAAGCAAAATCTTTACCATCATAAAACACACCTTTAAGCGCCAATAAATCATCACCTAACAAATGTTGAGAAGGGTCACCCACAATCGCAGCTGCCACCACTTTACGGGGATCCGGTGTCTCGGGCTTAGGCACCACCACAGGAGGGGGAAGCTGAACCGGCACTGGGACTGGCAATGGAGATATTACCGTTTTGATATCTGACCAGCTGAGTAATTCTGTCACTGCCGCTTCGTCAAGCATTGTGTCATTTAAAACCACCGAACTTGAGCGTTGCTCAATACTCTCACTTTGCTGCGCTTTTGAAACACGGGTAACCGTTAGGCGGTTGACAAAATCCATTAGTCCCAGAAAAACTAGAAATGCGCTAAACAATATTGCTACCTTTTTTGCCGTCATCTTATTGTTTTCCGTCTAGCCAATAAAAGGCTTCTACGGTTAGCGTACTACTTACTACGCCCATTGAAATGGCCGACTGCTTACTAACCGTATTACTAAAATTAATGATTCTAAAAGCTTTGGCACTGGTGCCCAGCCTTGCTTGCAATAAGGCAAAGTCTTTAAGTTTTCCAGTGAAACTAACATTAAAACGTGCCTTGTTCATCCCAGGAAACACTTCTTCATCGGTTGCATTACGCCAAAAAAATCGAGTTACTTTCAGGTTAAATTCACTCAGTAAAATATCAAACATCATTTTAGTTTCAATATTAAAATCCTCCGTGGCGGCAAAGCTAGGATAAGCCTGCACCTGCGATCCATAATGTTGACTCAATAAGCTTAACTGCTTCTTTAATTCAGCTTCATTACTGAGGAGCCGCTGCGCTTTTGTATTTCTTTGCTCGTATTGTTCAATATTAGCTAACAATTCATTTTGCCATGCCACTATGGGTAATAACCCCATCTTGATTAACAACAAAATCCCTACTACTGATAGCATCACTTGAACGTTCAGAAAATGCGTCATTATTCAGATCCCCTGATTTTAAAAACAATATTAAAATAATCTTTTCCATCAACTGTGCGTGTACCCGAGTTTAATTTTGGCGTGTCGACCAAGTCATCCTTGTTAAGAAATGCTAATACTTCTGTGTCTTTATTGGCGTTTCCAGCCATCATTACTCGCCCATCGGGCAAATAATTCAGCCGAGTAATGATCACTTCTCGCTGCATTAAGGGTGATATCAATCTCCATATCACAGATGGTGCCCCCGGTATTGACGATACTTCGGAAAGTTGTTCCTGTCGTAATTCGATTTCGGTGAGTTGCTTTTTCAACATAAACACCGAGTCAGTTTTGCCGCTAAGGGTTTGTGACGTAGCAACAGCTGACGATAAGCGTAATTTTAAATAGATGGAGGTGAGTGAAAAATAAGCCACAAATAACACTGTGCAGGCTCCACCGCAGTATTTTGCATAATTGCGCCAATCAACGGATTGTAGCTGCCGTAAGCCGGTTTGCAACCCAAGTAAATGGCGTATCAGTACAGGAGCCAATTGGTTCGTTAAAATGCTTAAATAATGCTGTTCAGTCACTTCACGTTGACTGATGTCTGTGGACAAACCTGCGGAAGCCATAAACATCTGCGTGCTGGTGATTAGACCCTTTTTGGCTGAACTGAGGTATTTTTCCTGGCTATCGTAAAACCAAAAAGTTTGCTTTTCACGGAACAAAACCACCAGTTGCTTAGGGCTTGATGACAGCAGGAGTAAACTTTCAGGTATCACCAATAAAGGCTTGACGCCCCAGTGATTGAAGGTTTCTTTAGCACAAGACCACATAACCACCTTACGCACACCGTCAATGTAATCTCCTATTTTGTAAAGGATAATGTCAGTATTATTGGCAGTGCTTTCTAGCGCCAAAATTTTTCTTAATTCTTGTCGGCTTTGCACCGGGAAAGTGCGGTTTTCTTCACTATAATGTTCTTTTCCTAGTATCAAAACATCCACTGACGCAGGCACAAACCGAGTTTTGTCGGTATAAGCAACTTGTTGACTTGTCTTGTCAAAGTGCAAGCCACGTAGTTCACTTGTCAATATCCCGGTACGTTTTAAAGCTAAACGTGTGATCTGGTCGATCACTCTTATTTGTATTGATTTCTTAACCGGTTCCATACTTTTTCTACTGTTGTTGTTATCATTAATAAGTTATCAATTCGCAAGCATAAGCTTACCCTGATTAGCGCGGCTTAGGTGTATTACTTAAGCTTTCTACTGGAAATATGTCATAAGGAAATATCCCATACTCGAAAATTTTACCCACATAAGAGTCTGCGACTTGGGCAGTAAGCATAATTCGATATCCCGGCCCGATTATATATGCAATAGATTCATCAGACTCCAAGCCACTCAAAGCTTTCACCTCTTGGCGATTAAAATCACTGGTTTGTTGCAACGCTTTGACTGCAAAGGCCTTATTGCGGTCTTGGGTATATGCGGCTAACACAGTCTCTGGGGCCGTCATCGGATTAAAAAAGGGTGTTGGCTGAAAGGTAGTACTTGCAATCAGTGACTGTTCAGCTTCCACGCTCATACCATTAATATAAACCAACTCTGTAAAGGATTGTATTCTAGCATTTCTCACCGTGATACCCGCCGAGTAGTCGTTTTGCTCCGCGCCATGGGCACGGCGTATAGAGTCACTGTCTATCCAGTCCATCACACTGTTCGCAACCGTTGCTGCTTGCTTATTTTCAAGATATTGCTGCAACAATCGCTCTAACAGAGAAGCATCGGTCATGGTGATTAAACTAAATAAACCATTGAGATCCTGTAACTGCACTTGAGTATGGTCGTTAATCGAAAAAGGTTGCCCGTAAAAATTCCAACCTTGTTGACGCAACTGCACAATGTCTTTGGTTAACAAACCAAACAACACTCGGTTTTTACCGCTATATTGAGCTAAATAGGCCAGAGATTTAGCCTGTAATGCAGCGGCTCTGGTCACCTGACTTTTGGCCACTGACAAGAAAAATATGGTCAGTAATAATATAATCGATGTGATGATTATTACCTGGACCAATGCGATACCACGTTGCCTTTTCATTATTAAAACATCACCGCTAGTCTTCCATATAAAAACTTGTTAAATTTCGGTGGCCTTCGACCAATTGATAAGCTATGACCTCATCACCAATATGTAATTGCATCGCCAGCGGCTGTACCCGACTAACAGCAGCATCATAACTGTTTTGCCAACTCGGCAAAATACCATCATAATCTTCGCGTTGGGTCTTATGTTGCCATTGTTTCCAGCCGAAATAGCTAAAGCTCAGTGGCTTTGAACTAGATAGCAATACCAGCCGATATTTAAAGGTTAATTGCTGATCTAGGCGGATCAATATTTCATCAGACAAAGGTGCCTCTTCATAAACTAGCTGGTATCTTGCGTCCACTTTTTCAATGAATAACCTTACTACCGAAGCATCATTTTGGGTAACGGCAAATATCGGCGCAGCGGAGACAAAAGTAACCCCCTGGTCACGGCCAAGAAAATAAAAAGTGTATTCTCCCTGACCATCTTCAACAAAATACGGGAGCGCAGAATCAATGGTATCTTTCACCTGTAACAAACCTTGGAACTGGAATAAGGTACGATCAAATTGTCCTAATCGTCCTGCCCAGTAACTGGAGTATTGAGAATAACTGTAATTAGCGGTAAACATCAAACTCATCAAAATAACCATAGCAATTAACACTTCTATTAAAGTGAAACCACTGTATTGTTTATCTTTAAGCCCCTCTTTCATCTGTGCCAAGTCAGTTCCTCATATTGCCAGCGACGTTGATAACTACCATCACTCACAATCACATTCACTTGCCACAAATTAAAACGGTCACTTGTGTCATCTTCAATCTCGACATACGGCCTTATGGGTGGGCCTAATCTTTCAAGTAACGTAGCCTCCCACTGGTAGCTTAGGTCGAGTAAACTTCCACTGTCGTTTTGAACAGAAGTTTGTTTCGCAGCAATAATCTTATTGCGAATATTCTCAGTCAGCAGTGGTATCAGTCCTGCGATTTTGGCTGCTCTTTCAGCCTTTCTCGAGGCGGTGGCCGATTGATTAAACGCTTGGGAAGCAATCGCCAAAAACAAAAATAGAATCACACTGGCGATGAGGACTTCAATCAGGGTAAAACCTTTTAACGATTTCATCTGACTAGTTGTGTACTGCATCAATCACATCTCGGGTCACGCCAAGCATGTCCGTCATGCTCATGACTTGTTTATTTTTTTTACTTACAATAATCGTCAAACTATTTACAGATGGAAAACCATTAGAATTGATAAAAAAAGATAACTTTGGCAAGGTAATATACTCATAGTTATAAGCTTTCTCGCCCTTGGATGATTTTATAGTCATGGTTTTCTCGGCCAATACCACTTGATAGCCAAAACCTCGTGCATAGGCCTGAGTGGTCATTATTTTCAAAGTGTTCCTCAGCTCAAGATATTCAACCTTGGCCCTAGATTTATTTAACTCTTTTAAGCTAAGTGGCCCAACTAAACCCGCACCCAGCATAATAATTAACACCACAATTATCAATTCGATTAAGGTAAAACCTAAAGGTTTACATTTTATTAGGACCATTTTCTCTTTTTTTGGCACCTTGAACTATACCGCGACATCATTAATTGACATGACACTCAGCATCATAGTGACCACCACTCCACCCACAATCAGGCCCATAGTGATAATCAATAATGGCTCCAATAACGCAGTCACCCGACTCACCCACTGAGTAAACTCATTGCGGCTGCGATCGGCTAACTCACTGAAAATCTGGGTTACCTCTCCACTTTCTTCACCGATTTCAATCAGTGACAAAAATAAGTCTGAAAACAAAGTGGTGCCTGCCAGCGCCTGACTGAGTTGAATACCTTTACGGATACTGTCACTTACCCCTTCAAGTTCACGTCTAATTTCGGAATTAACAGAGTTACCTGCGCTTAAGCTCACCGCGGTATCCATGGCAATACCCGCCTTAAGCAGCAGTGACATACTGGAGCAAAAGCGAATGCGCTCGCTCATTTGTACCACAATTCTGATCCCGGGCACTAGTCGCGAGCGCTGGTGAAACCAAGCAATCAATTGAGGGTTTTGACGGTTTTGATATAACAGTGCTGCACTGGCGAGTAAAACCACAACAACATAAACTTGATACGCCATTAGCCAGTCGCTGATACCCAGAATAATCTGAGTATGTACCGGTAATTGCTCAGCATCGGCAAACAACACTGCCATTTTAGGCACGATATAATTAAAAATAAACACAACTGACAACATACATACAGCAAAAATGATCACCGGATAGGTAGTTGCCTGGATAATAGTTTGTCTTAAATCATTTCGAAACTTTAAGTCCCGGGATAAACCTTTAAACACCGGACCAAGGGTACCTGACTCTTCACCAATTTTAAGCAAATTAACATAGAGCTTGTCAAACAAGGCACTAAAGCTGCCAAAGGCCTCTGAAATGGTGCTGCCGGATTTCAGTTTAAGAGAAATTTGACCCAGTACCTCTCCAATACCGGTGTTTCTTTTCGCCTTGGCCAGCAGTTCAACAGCCTTATCAAACATTACGCCACTTTCAAGTAACAAATTTAACTCAGAGGTAAGATACTCTAAATCCCGAACGGCAACGTTCCGGTTGCCGCCAAACAGGCCCTTACCCTGTGCACCGGCTCCTTTCAATGGCTTGATAGAGCTGACCATTAACTGCTTAAACTCTTTGAGCTCTTTTTGCGCCATCGGCATATTATCCGCTTCGATAGACGATTCTACTTTTTTGCCACTTTTTTCATAAGCGACATATTTGAACCAAGGCATTAACCGGCTACCCGCATCACTTCATCAATGGTAGTCATGCCCTGCACTACTTTTAGCAGACCATCTTCTAGCATGGTACGATTTTGTTGCTCAATATTATACGCTTTCACTTTATCAATAAAATGACTATCTTTGGGGATGGCACGAATGGCTTCATCGCAGGGTAGATATTCAACAATCGCCTTACGCCCTTTATAACCACTATGACCGCAATGTTCGCAACCCTTGGGTTGACGAATAGACACTTCACCTTCATTAAAACTATCGCTTATGCGTTGTAAGGGATACAGTGATGTGAGTTCAGCGACAGCAGCAGGCTCAAGTGGCAGGGAACATTGATCACACAAGGTTCTGACCAAGCGCTGGGCGACAATAGCCACTAGTGCGGCATTAAGTAAAAACTCTTCAACCCCAAGGTCAAGTAAGCGAGTATACGCACTGGCCGCATCGTTGGTGTGTACAGTAGAAAACACTAAGTGACCAGTGATCGCAGACTGCATGGCAATTCGTGCCGTTTCTTTATCACGGATTTCACCGAGCATAATTATGTCGGGATCCTGACGAACGATGCTGCGCAGTCCCGCAGAAAAGTCAAAGCCTATATCTGGCTTAACCTGCACCTGATTAATTCCTTCGAGCTGATACTCGACTGGATCTTCTAAGGTAATAATTTTCACTTGTTCGTTATTCAGGGCACTGAGGAAAGTATACAAACTGGTGGTCTTACCGCTACCGGTGGGCCCGGTCAACAGGATAACCCCGGCTGTGGCCTGTAAATCTTTGTCCAATTTACGTTGTATATCGGGGGCCAAACCAAGGTGGCTCATATCATAATTGAGTGAGTCTTTGCGCAAAAAACGCATCACCACGCTTTCACCGAGATTTAAAGGTAAAGCAGAGACCCGAATATCCAGCTCTTGCTGGGCAATTTTTAATTCAATTTTACCATCTTGCGGACGACGTTTTTCGGCGATATCCATACCAGACAAAATTTTGATACGGGTGATCAGTGGTAATTCCATCGCGCTAGGAATATATTCTTCAGCGTGCAATACCCCATCTACCCGAAAACGCACCCGACATTTATTTTCCATTGGTTCGATGTGCATGTCTGAGGCACCGTCTCGTAATGCACGGGTGATAAGAGAGTTTAAAAGACTGACAATTGGGGCTTCTGCGGCCAATTCGCGCAAGCGGGCTTCTTCTGAAGAACTTAAGTCCACCGAAAACATTTCTTCTGATGGTTCAATCACACTGAGGAAGATTTGTTCAAATTCAACTTTATTGACAATCATAATCCGTGCATTGATGTCTTTCTGGCCGAACCATTGATTCACCTCCATCTCTAGCGGGTCAACGGTTACCATTGTCCAGTCGTTATCGATAACATCAATCACCAGCCAGCCATGTTGTTTTAACCACAGGTGTTGTTTGATATCTAGGTGTGCTCTGACATTGTCAGGTTGAGGCTCTAGACCTCCATCCGCAAACAATTCTAGGCCGAGAAACTGCTGATAAAATTGCGGCAGTTTCTCTTCTGATAATGCGCCCATATTGATAAGCACTTGCTCGATACGGCCATTATATTTGTTTTGGTAAGACAGTGCCTTTTCATAATCAACGTCACTCACCGAAAACTGCTGACACAACAATGCTTTTATATCACTCATTGGTGAACAATATCCTCGTCATCACCATCGCCGCCCAATTGACCATCTTTACCATAAGAGGCTAAATAAAAGCCCTGGCCGTTGTCTCCCGGATTACGATATTGATAAGCGTTATTCCATGGGTCTAAAGGTATTTTCTTTTTAAAATAAGGACCATCCCAACCGGGTTTTTGACTATTTCTCAATTCTTCTAGATTGTCTGGATAATCGCCGACATCAAGGCGATAAATTTCAAGTGCAGTATCAAAACTCAACATTTGAGTGGCCGCCACTTTTTTCTGAGTCGAGCCCACTTTACTGAACATTTCAGGCGCAACCAAAGAGGCAAGCAAACCCAGAATCACAATGACAATCATCAATTCTATCAAAGTAAATCCACTTTGCGCATATCTACGTGGCATAACACTGTTGATTATAAACATTTCATTCCTATTTTCATACCAAACTATTAACTCACAAATAAAGCCATCGTATTGTTACTTTTTATGCTTTGAACTAACTAATAGATTCCATGCCAGCACTGGTATTTTATCTTTTTACATTGATTTTCTACAAGCTACCAATAGCCGCCACCGCTACCGCCAACTGATAAATAATTTGGGTGGCACTAGACCACAGAGTGAGGTTATCAATAGTATTTGAGTCAAACGGAACCACTATAGTATCTCCTGGTAATATTCCAATGTTTTCATCGGTACCGGCAAACCAAAAGTCATTACCTCTCCCTGGCAAGTCAACCGAACCATTAGCTCGAATAATATAAATTCTGTCTTCATCGGCTAAAGTCTTCATACCTCCGCTTCTGGAAATATAATCGTCAAAAGATAAACTGGCGCTGTACAAATGAGAGGTAGGCACGTATACCTCGCCAATGACGTTAATTGATTGGCTTTTGCCTGGTATATACAAAGCATCTCCGTCTTCGAGCACAACATCTAAGGAAGCGTCACCCGTGATTAAGCTTTGTAAATCGATAACTAACCGCCCTACCGATTCAACCTTTGTTAAATCATTTAAAAGCTTTTTAGCATCATCATAATTAATTAACGAGCCG
>Ga0209712_10002129_pt1 | contig 16525 bp, 18 predicted proteins | sample ArcOceMetagenome_FD_187443 | JGI IMG/M metagenome (GOLD analysis project Ga0209712, IMG submission 187443) | Marine eukaryotic phytoplankton communities from Arctic Ocean - Arctic Ocean - Greenland ARC118M Metagenome (SPAdes) (version 2) | ecosystem: Environmental > Aquatic > Marine > Oceanic...
GGCGTTACCAGCGTTGTTGGCGCTAAGGCAATTGAACTGTCTGAAGCGATTTCTGCACATGCGGCTACCCCATCAGGGGTTGACCTGTCGCTGACCCGAGAGGGGAATAGCGTGGTTGTCTATGGTGATGCAAATGGCGCAGAGGGTCCATTTGTTGTGCAGATCGTCCGGTATGCACCGCGCATCGAGGTCCGTATCACCCGTGGTGAGAACGCAGGCAAAACATTAGCGTATGCAAACGTCGTAACTGAGTGGAACGTGTTGGGTGAATGGGACGGCAGGAAACCACTGTCAATGTCAACGCACCTAAATGCGGATGTTCCTGTCGTTGTGATCGTACAGAAGCAACAATTTGGCCCAATCTTAGCGGCGGCGCGTCTACGCTAGCGTTAAGGCTTTTGGGGCGAAATAACGGTTACGTTACTCGTCCTCTTCTTCGTCAACAATTAGCGTAATTTCACCTGCGGTTTGTAGTTCGCGAATTGCGTTAACTAAATTGTCTATGCCGCTTTCGGCATCCACAGTTTTGGGCGCGCCGGCTTCTTGCACATCTTCGCGCCCATCCTCCCTGACATGTTTTGCAGGATGTAATCAGCACTGGCTTGCATCCCTGCGGCTTCTGCCCCAGCGATCGTACGGATCAAATCATCTGGGTCTACATCGCGTAGAATGCGTGGAATATAGCGCCCGACAACCCCTGCAGGAATGTTAACGAAGGTAAAGATCGCTTTGCGTACAGCTGTCGCGAAGGTCTCGTCGGGTTCCTGTAATCCTTCCAACAATATCATTGCGGGTTAGGGTGGTGGATGAATTGAGGATCACACCAACCCGTTTCACAGGTCCCCGTCAAAAGCCATCACTGGAGCGACAGACTGTTGTTCGGCCAACGATAAGCCAATGCGATCAACCGCACTTGGCGACACACCGCTAGTTTGCGAAACGGCATAGGTGATTTCACGCGCCCGTTGACCGGGGATGGCCCCCAGCAATGCTGCGGCTTTTGGCACGTTCAGTTTTGACAGAACGACTGCCGCTACTTCGGTGCTTTCGGTTTCCATCACGGGTATAAGGGTTTCGACATCCATTTCCTGAATGCTTTTCCACGGATTACCTGTTTGAAGCGCGCCTCCTTCTTTTCGTAGGCGATCTGCTGTCTGTTTGCTGATTTTGCCATCAAGTGCTGTTAAAGCCCCGACAATTCCGTGCGGGAAGCTTACGCCGATGCGTTCAAGTTCATGGGTGAATTCAGCGATAACATGGGCAACCGTATCGCGATCAACGACACGCATCTTACCCATTTGTTGTGTCAGGGTGGCTTGTAGATCCTCGGGCAGGTCTTCCAACGGGATGTCAGCACCGTTGTTTAACAATATGTGCACCACAATGGCCGCTTTGGCTTTGCGGCTTAGGGTCAGGTCAGGTTTTGGTGGTTTTACAGTGATGGACCCGATCACAGCGGTTGCTGCATTCGGGTCCATCGGGATCAAATCCATAGTCTATCAACCTCAGTTTTCTTTCAAACATCGTTGGCAGACAGGTGTGAGTAAATCCTAAAATCAGTGGCTATAAGTTACGCCCGTTGTGATCGCATTTGACAGCGACAGGGCCGCCCAGGTGTCCGCGCCGCCACGCGCACTGATTTCGCGTAATTGTGACACTGCACCAATTTTGTTTCCCTGTTCCATCAGGCCCTGGCCCATGTAGGAACGTGCAAGAATGTTATTGGGATTTTGATCGATTGCCTTTTGGTAAAATACCATCGCGACATCTACATTGCCCAGCTTACGATTGGTAAAGCCTTTGTATGTCAGGACACGGTCGTCGTTTTGGTCAGACATCGCATCTATAACACCCATCGCGTCCAAGTAACGTCCAGCAAAGGCCAGCTCGCGCACCGCGTTATATAACTTGTCGTCGTCCAGATTGCTTTCTTTGGGGTCAACACATTCTTTTTCCTTCTCGTCCCAAACCTGAACACCTTCGCACGTCATGGTGGTTTCAGTTGATTTTGGTTCTGCACTGTCGCTTGAGCCCGCGGCAAAGACTGGGGCTGAAAGGCCAAGGGTGAGGGCCATTGGAAGAGCTAAAGCTGCGGCCGTTGTAAATTTATTCATTCAAAATCTCCGGCTGGGTTCAAGTCTTGGATGACGCTATCCCCATGCTTATCATCAAATCCAATCAAACCAGTGTCATTTCTCGCGATGAGTGGAATTTGACTGTAATACTGCAAAGAAAAAGGGCGGGACTGCAAACAATGCAATCCCGCCCAAGCTATTAATTAGTCGACTTGATTAATCTTTGAAGACGCGTTTGAAAATCGTGTCGACGTGTTTGGTGTGGTAGGCCATGTCGAATTTTTCGTTGATTTCTTCAACGGACAGGGCTTCACATACTTCTGGATCTGCGAGCAATTCTTCGCGGAAATCAGTGCGGAATTCCCATACTTTCAACGCATTGCGCTGAACCATCGCATAGGATGCTTCACGGCTCACGCCTGCTTGGGTCAGAGCCAACAAAACACGTTGGGACATAACAAGACCTGGAAACTTGTTCATGTTGTCCATCATGTTTTCAGGGAAGATCAACATGTTGTCGATCACGCCTGTCAAACGGTGCAAGGCAAAATCCAAAGTGATTGTCGCATCTGGACCAATCGCACGCTCAACGGATGAGTGTGCAATATCACGCTCGTGCCACATGGTGACGTTTTCCATCGCAGGGATCACGGCCATACGCACGGTACGGGCCAAACCAGTTAGGTTTTCTGTCAAAACAGGGTTCTTTTTGTGCGGCATCGCACTGGAACCTTTTTGGCCAGCTGAAAAGAACTCAGCCCCTTCCAAAACTTCGGTGCGCTGCATGTGACGAACCTCTGTTGAGACGTTCTCGATAGAGCTCGCAACAACGCCAAGTGCAGCAAAGAAGGCTGCATGGCGGTCACGTGGGATCACTTGGGTGCTGATTGGCTCTGGTGTCAGGCCAAGCTGCTCACAAACGTGTTCTTCGATTGCTGGGTCAATGTTTGCGAATGTGCCAACCGCGCCAGAAACGGCACCGGTTGAGATTTCTTCGCGTGCTGTGCGCAAACGTGTCAGGTTGCGATCCATTTCGGCATAGAAGCGCGCGAATGTCAGGCCCATCGTTGTTGGTTCGGCGTGGATGCCGTGGCTGCGGCCAACACGAACTGTGTCTTTGTGTTCAATAGCGCGACGTTTTAAGGCGGCCAATAGCAATTCAACGTCCGCAATCAAGATGTCTGCAGCGCGGACCAACTGGACGTTAAAGCAAGTGTCCAACACGTCAGAGGATGTCATGCCTTGGTGCACGAAACGCGCCTCGTCGGACCCAACATGCTCGGCCAAGTGGGTCAAAAATGCGATAACGTCGTGCTTTGTTACAGCTTCGATTTCGTCGATGCGGGCCACGTCGAATTCAACGTCTTTGGCTTTCCAAACGGCATCCGCGTTTTCACGTGGGATTACACCGATGTTAGCCATAGCTTCGCAGGCGTGCGCTTCGATTTCGTACCAGATTTTGAACTTGGTTGCAGGGGACCAAATGGCCACCATATCAGGACGGGAATAGCGAGGGATCATACTGTGTACCTTTTTGTGGCTGTTCACGGGATTGCCGCCCCCTTAAACGGGATGTGACCTGACGACAACCTAGGGAAGCTGAAAATGGATCGGTTTGCGCTGAAAATAGGGAAGAATGGCCTGAAAGCGGGACAAAACGCATGAGACGTGTTTTATCTGATTTCGCTGGACGCTGGAAACTTGAGCGCGATATCTCACCCGTTGCGCGGTTTTTGGGCTATGCGGAGTGGAGGGCCGAAGATGGGCTAATGCACTACATCGAAAGGGGAAACCTGGAGATTGCAGGACAAACGCCGATGGTGGCGGAGCGGCGGTATTGCTGGGACGCTGATCTGAACATCTACTTTGACGATGGACGGTTCTTTCATCAGGTGCCTGCACTGGGCGGGGACGCTGCGCATTGGTGTGACCCTGACCAATATGACGCGACCTATGATTTCACGCACTGGCCACAGTGGTATTGTACATGGCGGGTCAGGGGACCGCGCAAGAACTATACGTTACACAGCCAGTACTCAAAAACTTGATTATAGACTTGCGAAAAATACGGTGTTTTGCAACAAGTGAGACAAGCAATAACTCTTCAAAGGAACGAAGAACATGAATTTAGCAACCAATAACAAAGTACTGACCGAGCTGTTCGGTGCTACTGAAGGCACCATGCGTTTGGCGAAACAAGCGGCGTTGGTCGTGGCTGGTATCGCGGTTCTCGCGATCGCTGCAAAGATCAAAATTCCAATGTGGCCAGTGCCTATCACCATGGGAACATTCGCAGTTTTGAGCATCGGCGCTGCATATGGTGCGCGTTTGGGCCTTGCTACAATCTTTGGTTACATGCTGATTGGCGCGCTTGGTTTTGATGTGTTCGCAGGGTCTTCTGCTGAGAAGTTCGGCCTTGAATATATAATGGGCGGCACAGGCGGCTATCTGGTTGGCTACGTTCTGGCTACTTTACTTTTGGGCACTTTGGCGCGCAAAGGCTGGGATCGCTCAGCACCTAAAATGGCTGGTGCTATGCTTTTGGGCAACGCACTGATTTACATCCCAGGCCTTATCTGGTTGGGCATGTTGTACGGTTGGGACAAGCCAATCTTGGCATGGGGCCTGATACCATTCTTGGTCGGTGATGTGGTTAAGCTGGCATTGGCTGCAGCCTTGTTCCCAGCGATCTGGAAGTTTGTAAGCCGCACACGCGACTAACATCTACTACCTACATTTTACAAAAAGGCGTGCCCCAAACGGGGTGCGCCTTTTTCGTTTTTGGACGGTTGAAGGGAAGGGCCAAGGGCGGAACAAGGCAAAGGTTAAGGCCGCGTACGGTGGGGTGAGTGGGGAAAACTGCACAGAAACGGGCGCGAACTGTACAGCCCCCACGGTAGAGCATGCGGGGGTTTGGGGGGAGGAATGGGCAAACTGCACAGAACAGCGGATGATCTGTACAGTTTGGCGATTTTGGAGCGTTAACGAATTGGCAAGGCTCACCCGCACTGGTCAGCGTTGGCTCTGGCTCCTCGACGTTGGCATTCAGGCCGATAGGAAGAGTTAATGTCTTTTCGTTTGGTTGCACAAGAAAACTGGTGCCCGTGTCATATTGGGTGACGATACGATGGGGCAGATCGCTGCCATTGAAGACAAAATCACGATTGGCGTCCTCGCCGCTGTCAGGTCCTTTGCTGACCGCAAAGCTGGGATTATAAATGGTACCGTCATGGTTTTTCACTGCGGTGAGTTTGTAAACTTTCGGCAGTTCCTCGTATGCCTCTTGGATTTCCGCGATTTCTTCGGCCGTCTCAGTGTCCTCAGTTGCTTCAGTATCATCTGTGTCGACAGTAAATTTTACGTTCTCCAGAAGTTCAGTGGTCCCGTCTTTTGAGGCAGCTTCAAGTTCGTCTTTGGCGGTTTTGAGTAGCGTGTTGATTTGTGCTTCGTCTTCTTCAGGTGAAGGAAGCATGACTGTAGCAAGCCCCAGACCCATGAGAGATAAAAGTCTCAATAAAAGCATAATGTGCGTCCTCAAAAAATATTATGTGCCGTTCGACTAATTAATATTCTCCTTTTGCGTGTGCTTTTGGGCGTGAGTGAGGCGAACTGTGGCAAGTTTGCGAATAATTAGCGTCAAATTTGGAATCTGGAAAAGCATCCGGTTGAGAGTTGGCATTGGATGGTGCGCGGAATTCGCGCACCATCTTCGCTTAGTTGTTTAAAACCACCTGTGCTTGGCCGTTCGAGGTTTTGGCGCTTGATCGCCCGTCTGGTCCGTCCGTGCAATTCACATGGCGGCGCAGGTTGCTGAAGTGCTCGGACTCTACCACATCCACCCCTACATCATACACCACTGTCAGCGCCCAGTGTGTGCTGCTTATGCTGCGGGCAGCTTTGATTTGTTCGGCGAACCCGTTTCCCAGATAGTATCCTGAAACCCGTTGCCCCACCTGCCAATCGCGGTGGTTTGTGCGTGCCTCGTCAAAGGATCGTGCGTTAAGTGTATTCCAATCGCGTGCCCCGTAGGTTTGCACGATGGCCTCTAGGCTTTGTCCGTGGCTGATGGTTTTGCCTTGCTCGCTTAATGTCGTGCGCAGGCGTTTGGCCTGTGATTTCAGGGCCGTACGTGAGGGAATTGGGTTGTCCATTCCGTGATTTCCTTATGGTCGCTTAAGGGGCTGATCGGGTGTCCGCGTTGCCGAAGGTCCGTATGCGACGAGAAGGTCGAACAGGAACGTTTATCAGCGCTTCACCATTTGCGTCCAGCAGGGGACTGGACCCTATGGGCTGTTCATTGCGGTGGATGGTGTGTGGGCAATTACAGGTTTCGCTTGGTCAGGATTGCTTATAGTTTGGGTAGTAACGTTTTGCATCAAAAGGGTGGGTTCATTGACCACTGTTACTTCCAGCCCTACGTGGCAGCTGATCTTGGTCGTTTGGGGCACCAAATACGGTGTTGACGAGTTGAACCAGTTGATTGAGGCGGCTGTGGCCAATACCCCAAATCCGCCTCGTGTGGTGATGGTGTCCGATCGCGCCCGTCCGGGTCTGTTGCCTGAGGTTGAGGTGCGCATGATCCCTGAATTCTATTTGAACCCCGAACTGATGCAGGCGGGCTGTCAGACCAAGCTGGCAATTTTCGAAGAGGGCGTGTTGCCTGACGATTTGCCCGCAATCTTTGTGGACATCGATACGATGGTGATGGGCGATTTGGCGCAGATGTTGTCCCTTGCGGTTACACCGCAAAATATCGTGCTGTTTCAAAGTGCAGTCTTGCCGTTTGGTTCCTTTGCCCGTTGGTTGTGGACGGTTACAAAGACGCGGCGTTATGCGCGGGGCAATTCTTCGATTATTGTGTTTCACCCAGCTCATTGTGGCTATGTGGCAACGCGATTTCGGTCTTTGTTTGCTCAGCATGGCGGTTTGAATTACCGCCCGATGATTGCGGATGAGCGGTTCATTTCGTGGGTTGCTCAGCCTCATATGGCTGCGATCCCGCGCAGGTTAGCGGTGAAGTTCCCGACCGAGTTTATGTGGTCATGGCGTTGGTTTATCTATGTGCGCGGTGCTATGCCATGGAACCGCCGCCGCTGGTCTAGGTTGACGGCGCTAACGTTGCCGGGACTTGCATTTAAAGGCCAAGACCTTGTGTCATTGCCCGAGGGAACAGAGATGCAGGACCGCAAGGGCCGCCGCCTGATTTGGTCTGCGCGCGCCCTTGGTCCCATCAAACAGATGATCATCAACTATTACAGCCCCCTTGATGCAGATAAGAAAACTGGAGAGACATTATGATTCTTGGTCACATTGGAGCACGCAAAGGGTCGAAGGGCGTACCCAACAAGAACTTTGGCATGTTGTGCGGTAAGCATCTGATTGATTGGTCTTTGGATCACTTGTTTGACTCAGATCAGATTGATGCGGTTGTTGTCTCGACAGATGATGAGGCGATGTATGTCCACGCGGTCAAGCGCGGTGCATTAGATATTGGTTTACGTCCTGCCCATTTGGCCACGGACGCTGCCCCCAAATGGGGCGTGTGGCAGCATGCGCTGCAAGCTTCTCAAGGGGTGTTGGGCGCTAAGGTTGATACGTTCGTCGATTTGGATTGCACAGGTCCACTGCGCTTGCCTGAGGATGTGGTGAACGCGCTGCGTTTGTTTGATGAAGAACGCCCCGACATGGTGATGAGCGTTTGTGAGGCCAAGAAGAACCCATATTTCAATCTGGTTGAGACTGATGAAACGGGGGCTTTGCAGGTGTCAAAGCCATTGCCTGGTGGTGTTTGGTCCCGTCAGGTGGCCCCGCCGGTTTGGGAACATGCCGCGTCCACATACGTGATTGATCCGGCGTATCTGGCAAAAGCATCGACCATTTATGAGGGGCGCGTGATCCCCTATATCATGCCGCCAGAGCGCTGCATCGACATCGATAACCCAATTGATTTTCGCATTGTGGAAATCTTGATGAAAGAGCGTTTGGCCGCTGCGGAATAACGATTCAGCCCAGCCTCTGAGCGGTGTTGAGGGGTTGGCAATTCGCCGTATCTATTCGTGGTCTTGGAAGTTCTTTTGCAGGTTTTGTGTCCAAAACGTGGGCTCTTTGATCGCGCTCACAAAATGCTCTGCGGCACGCCCTTCGCCAAAGGCGGTGTGGGGCGTATATTTTTGTCCCCAGTATTGCGTCAGGTAGCCCAATATATCATCGGTGTTTTTTGCTGCACTGCTGAACAGGGATGGTGCTACAGCTCGGTTGGTTTGGCGCGTGCCGATGTCCAAGGAAGGTAGCCCCAAAAACGGTGCCTCGCGGACACCAGCCGACGAGTTACCAACCATAAAGTTGGCGTTCTTCATCAGTTCTGAGAAATGTGAGAACCGCATAGAGGGTAGGGTGCGAAACCGTTCAGAGGGCAGTTTTGCGATTTGATCAAAGATCTTATCAGACCCCGGATCATTGTTGGGCGCGATAACCACATAGTTGCGTCTGCTTTGAACTAGCGCGTCAAACAGGCTTACTGCCTGTTGACCCATCGTCTCTTGTTCTGAAGTGACGGGGTGGAAAATCACGATGCCAAAGTCATCGAACGGGATTTCGTAACGCTCAAGCACCTGATCAATTGTCACGCCAGATGGACCTGCGTGAAAATCCAGTTCGGGGGAACCAAGCACGTGAATGCTGTTTTCGGTTTCACCCAACCCCATGACCCGTCGCTTTGCATCCTGAGAAGAGACAAAGTGATAGGTCGCCAACTTGCTGTTACAGTGTCGGAACATTTCGTCAATCGTGCCTGATACCTCACCACCCTCGATGTGGGCGGAGGGGATGTAGTTGGTGGCGCAGACCAATGAGCAGGCCAAGGCTTCTAGCCGATCCCCGTGAATGACCACAAGGTCCGGTTTGTGTTCTAGGGCGAAGTCAGAGAAGGCGATGACCGTTTTGGCAAGTATCATATCCTGTGGATCACCAGCGCGCTGATTGAGGAATTCGTGAACTTCCACACCCTCCATCCGCCGCACTTCGATCTTGGTCAGACCGTATTGTTCCAGCATGTGCATGCCGGTTACAAAGAAAGAGACTGCAAAACCCTGATCGCGCGCGGCAACCGCCAGCGGTGCAAGCTTGCCGAAATCGGCACGGGTTCCAGTAACAAAAATGATAGATTTACTCATACTGGCTTGTACCTCTTAGCCAACGCCCCCCGCAAGTGGCCTTTGATGTTTTTGAGAGCTTAACCGTTGGTGGGAGGTTGTCGATGTCATTGGGCTGATAAAGTGCAGTGCTGTTCGGGTGGTTTGATTTGGTTGTAAGCTAAAGCGACATGGGCTAAATCCTTGCCAAAGAGGGATTAAGCGGCGTCGCTTTTTCTTGGGCCACGCAGTGGGGGCAACCCGTCGAACCGATCAAGGGACTGAATAAAGTCATGCGTTTTAACAGTGATGCTGCCATCGATTTAGTCTTGCGGGGGATAATCGGTTTTACGCGACTGTTTGGTTATTGCACCCGGGTCAAATTATTTGGCTTTATCGCCAGCTATGTCGTCGCTCCTGTGTTTGGGTATATCAAAAAAGCTGTTCGCAATTTGCAGCTGGTTCACCCTGACATGTCTACGCGCGAAGCCCGTAAGATCGCGCATGAGGTTGCCACTAACTTCGGTAAGAACATGATCGAGAACTATAACAAACATGATGTTGCCGCGGCCCTAAAACCTGAAAATATCGGTGGTGCGGGGTACGACCAAATGATGGTCGCCATTGCTGAGGGCCGGCCCGTGATGCTGGTTTCTGGCCATATCGGTAATTATGAGGCGATGCGTATTGCGCTTTATACACTGGGCCATCAATCGGCCTGCCTGTTTCGCCCTGCATCCAATCCGCATTTTGATGAGCATTACACCCAGAACTATGGCTATTTGACGGGGCCTGCATTTCCACAAAGCCGCAAAGGGTTTTTGGGGTTCATCCGTCATTTGCGCGAAGGCGGAATTGCGGCAATGTTGTTTGATGTGCGTGCCACCCAATATCAAGACGTTGATTTTTTTGGAATTCCTGCGCCAACATCTGATGTGCCTGCTAAGATTGCGATGAAGACGGGCGCGTTGTTTGTGCCATGTTTCACCCACCGTGGACCAGATGGGATGACCCATCACATTGATTTCGAAACGCCTATTGAACACAGCACGTCTTATGAGATGATGGCTGAAATGTCGGATCGTCTTGAGGCACAGGTGCGCCGCTTTCCTGCGCAGTGGTTGTGGTTTCATGACCGTTGGGGCACGGCCGAGGTGCGCGCGCAACGCGTGGCGGCAAAGTTAGAGACCGCTGCCAGTGGCGGCGATGCGACAGGATTGAACACAACCAACAACAAGGACCACTAAGATGAAAATTGGCACACGCGAGATCGGCTATGTCCACGCGCCATTGGTAATTGCAGAGATTGGCATCAACCATGGTGGTTCATTGGATGTGGCCAAAGAAATGGTGCGCCTTGCTGCGGCCTCAGGCTGTGAATGCGTTAAGCACCAGACGCATATCATCGAAGATGAGATGACGGATGAAGCTAAGCAAATCTTCCCACCAAATGCTGATGTGTCCATCTGGGAAGTCATGGCGAACTGTGCATTGTCTTTGGACGATGAAATTGCGTTGAAAGATTATACCGAGAGCTTGGGGATGATTTACATCTCGACTCCGTTTTCCCGTGCGGCTGCGGATTTCCTGAATGAGATTGATGTGCCGGCGTTCAAGATTGGGTCGGGCGAGGCGGACAACCTTCCGCTGGTCCGTCACATCGCTCGTTTTGGAAAACCTGTGATTATGTCTACGGGGATGCAAAGCATCGAGACGATCAAATCCAGCGTAGACATTTTGGTTGAGTCTGGTGTGGAGTTCGCACTGCTGGAGTGCACCAACCTGTACCCAAGCCCGCCAGAAATTGTATCCTTGCAAGGTGTCAGCCAATTGCGTGCAGCCTTTCCTGGGGTACCTGTTGGTTTCTCTGATCACTCAATCGGCCCAGAAATGGCACTGGCATCGGTTGCTTTAGGGGCCTGTATCTTGGAGCGGCACTATACAGACAGCCGTTACAGAGCAGGGCCTGACATCATCAACTCAATGGACCCAAGTGAATTGCGTCACATCATTGATCGTTCGCGTGAAATCTGGATCGCTGCCAACAACCCAAAACAACGGGCCGAAGCAGAAGAAGCCGTTTACAAGTTTGCACGCGCTTCTGTGGTGGCTGACAAGGATCTACCAGCAGGTCACATTATTACAGACGCCGACATCTGGGCGCGTCGCCCGGGATCGGGTGAAATTGCTGGGTATGAGTTCGACAAGGTCGTGGGCAAGCAAATCAACCGCGACATCACGCGCAACACGCAGTTAAAGTGGAGCGACTTCAAATAATACGGACAAGGACCCGTATCTCTCTAGTTTTTTGCCAAAACTGTACGTCTAGCGGGGGAATCTTTGCCCTAATACCGTTTCAAGGCCACGCGCCTCTTGCGCATGGCTTACCTGCCCAATAGAAGGGCACAAATTTTCTGCCAGCGCCCTACAAGGCGCCCTAATCCTATGGAGCTAACATGCAGGTCACCGAGACACTTAACGAAGGTCTAAAGCGCGCCTATTCAATCACCGTGACTGCGGCTGAATTGGATGCGACAGTGAACACCAAATTGGTTGAAGCGCAGCCAGAAGTCGAAATGAAGGGCTTCCGTAAGGGCAAAGTTCCTATGGCTATGCTTAAGAAGCAGTTTGGCGATCGTCTGATGGGCGAAGCTATGCAAGAGTCAATCGACGGCGCGATGAACAAGCATTTTGAAGAAACTGGTGATCGCCCTGCGATGCAGCCTGACGTTAAAATGATTAACGAAGACTGGAAAGCTGGCGACGACGTAAACGTCGACATGACTTATGAAAAGCTTCCTGAGATTCCTGAAGTTGACCTAAGCACCATCAAATTGGAAAAAATGGTTGTTAAGGCAGACGAGGCTTCCATCGACGAAGCTTTGGCTAACTTGGCTGAAACAGCTCAAGACTTCAAAGCACGCAAAGCGGGCTCAAAAGCAAAAGACGGTGACCAAGTGGTCATGGCCTTTCTTGGTAAAGTTGACGGCGAAGCGTTTGATGGCGGTTCTGCTGAAGATTACCCACTTGTTTTGGGTTCAAACTCATTCATCCCAGGTTTTGAAGAGCAATTGGTTGGCGTTAAAGCCGGCGAAGAAAAGGCTGTTACAGTTTCTTTCCCGGCTGAATATCAAGCTGAGCACCTTGCTGGCAAAGAAGCTATCTTCGATTGCACAATCTCTGAAGTTAAAGGGCCAGTTGCTGCTGAGATCAACGACGAGATGGCGAAGAAATTCGGCGCTGAAGATCTAGCTGCTTTGAAAACTCAAATCGGTGAGCGTCTTGAAGCTGAATATGGCGGTGCATCACGCGCAATCATGAAACGCGGTCTTTTGGATGCAATGGATACATTGGTCAGCTTTGACTTGCCACCGTCCTTGTTGGACGCTGAAGCGGGTCAAATCGCACACCAGCTATGGCACGAAGACAACCCAGAAGTTGAAGGTCACGATCACCCTGAGATCGAAACAACTGATGAGCATAAGAAATTGGCAGACCGCCGTGTGCGCCTAGGTTTGTTGTTGGCTGAATTGGGTCAAAAAGCTGCTGTTGAAGTAACAGACGCTGAAATGACACAAGCGATCATGAACCAAGCGCGCCAGTATTCTGGTCAAGAGCGTGAGTTCTTTGAATTTGTTCAAAAGAACCAACAAATGCAGCAGCAGCTTCGCGCACCATTGTTCGAAGACAAAGTTGTAGATCACGTGTTTGCACAAGCGACTGTGACAGAAAAAGAAGTTTCTAAAGATGAACTTCAAAAAGCTGTTGAAGCTCTCGAAATAGAATAAGTTCTGCGTCACCTATTGACGTAAATCTGGGGCCGCTTTCAATATTGGAAGCGGTCCTTTTTCTTTCGAGGTTCAAATTTCTAAAGGGGTAGGGCAGATGACCGTGTTTTCGTATCCAAACTTTAAAACCCAGCACGGGTATATGACCAAGACAGCGCAGACCGCCTATATGGGCAATGCTATGGATGTGGGGCTGTTGCCCCCTGACACGATGCGTCGTGCGGATCTGGTAACCCTGAAGGCCCCCAATGACCCAAGCCAGCCGATCCAGTTCTGGCAATTATTTTCTGTGCTAGGTCCTGATCCCATCGTTGCTATTGTCGAAAGCTTTTATTGGCGCGTGTTTGCGGACGAGCTGTGGTTCACCTCCGTATTTGAGCGGGTGGGTGGTGTCGAACACCACACCATGACCCAAGCGTCCATGTGGGCGGATGTGATGGGGGGTGGCCAGTATTATCACGGCGCTGACTTTCGCCTAAGCTTCCACCATACCCACAATGCAATTGCGCTGATGAATGACCGTGGTGCTGAGCGTTGGGTTGAGCTGATGAACGCGACCTTGGACGCCAATGGGGACCATATGACGGATGACACAAGGGTGCGGATTGCGATTAATACCTTCCTCACGCATTTCTTGGGCAAATACGCGCAGGAATTCAGCTTTGGCGATGTTGGTGCGTTTGGGAAAACCAACGCGGCTGTTGGTTAAAGTGGTTCAGCCTGTCACAATACGCTCGCTTATGCCCACAGATGGTGCTGTTGCGGCCGAAGTCTTCTTTGACGCGGTGCATCATGGTGCGGCGGATGTTTATACTCTTGAGCAACGCAAAGCATGGGCAGGTGATGCGCCTGATCCAGCCGCTTGGATGCGTGTGCATATGGGCAAGTGCGTCTCACGCACAGGTGATCTGCATAATTGTGTTGGCTTGTGCGAAGCAAGCGGGGCGTTTAAACCAACCTCAACACATATTAATAGGGGCAAACCATATGACGACCGCTTTTGTATTTCCGGGCCAAGGGGCACAGACCATCGGTATGGGCCACGATCTGGCTGACGCATATCCTGCGGCACGTGCGGTTTTTGAAGAAGTCGATGACGCACTGGGCGAAAAGCTGTCAGATCTGATCTGGAACGGTGGGCAAGATGCGCTGACACTGACTCAAAACGCCCAACCTGCGTTGATGGCAACCTCTTTGGCAGCGATGCGCGCCCTTGAGGCAGAGGGCATCACGTTAGAGCGCGCAAGCTTTGTGGCCGGTCACTCGTTGGGTGAGTATTCTGCATTGGCTGCGGCGGGATCAATTTCGATCGCGGATACCGCGCGTTTGTTGCGCACCCGTGGCAAAGCCATGCAAGAGTCTGTGCCTGTTGGTATTGGCGCTATGGCTGCCTTGTTGGGTTTGGATTTTGCAGCAGCAACTGAAGTGGCTGCTGAAGCGGCACAAGGTGAAGTATGCCAAGCCGCCAATGACAATGACCCGGGTCAGGTTGTGATTTCGGGCCATAAGGACGCTGTTGAGCGTGCATTGGTCATCGCAAAGGAAAAGGGTGCAAAACGCGCTGTTTTGTTGCCTGTATCTGCGCCGTTCCACTGTGCATTGATGGAACCAGCAGCGGCTGTAATGGCCGAAGCACTTAGCCACGTTGATATTGCATCCCCAGTGGTGCCTTTGGTTGCAAATGTGCAAGCCGAAGCTGTCAGCAGCGGCCAAGTGATCCGCAACTTGTTGGTGGATCAGGTGACGGGTTCTGTGCGCTGGCGTGAAAGCGTATCTTGGATGGCGACAAATGGCGTCACTGAGATTTGGGAAATCGGTGCAGGCAAAGCCCTGTGTGGCATGATCCGTCGCATCGATAAATCTATCGCGACGCGCAACATTGGTTCCTCTGCTGATATCGCGGCGGCACTGGAAGGTTAATCATGACCCATGAGGACTCGATGGCATTACAACCTGCATGGGTTGGGATTTGGCTGAATTTCTTATTGGCAGGGGCCTTTGTTGCACCCCTTCTTTTGCTGATTTGGAAATTCAGCTGCAAAGCGGGGATCGTGACCCTGCTGTCCAGTGTCATTGCTGCCTTTTGTGTCCAGTACATGTTTGACGCGATGGGCTATGTTAATTTGCTTGGCCTGCCGCATCTGGTCTTTTGGATCCCGACGGTAGTGTTCTTGATCGCACAGCAATCGCGTGGAGATATGACAATTTGGCCCCGTCGGATTATTTGGCTTATTATGACTGTCATCTGCATTTCATTGGCGTTTGATATTGTTGATGTTGTCCGCTGGGTCTTGGGTGAACGCGCACCATTGGTGTAAAGAATTGAAGAATAAGGAAGAATAAATGTTTGATCTTACAGGTAAAAACGCATTGGTCACTGGTGCATCTGGTGGCATCGGTGCGGACATCGCGCGTGGTTTACACGCCGCTGGCGCATCTGTGGGCCTAAGTGGCACACGGGTTGAGCCACTTGAGGCATTGGCTACAGAACTGGGTGAGCGCGCTTATGTGCTTCCATGTAACCTAAGCGACATGGAAGCTGTTGAAGCGCTGCCAAAGCAAGCTGCCGAAGCTATGGGGTCTGTTGATATCTTGGTCAACAACGCGGGTATCACACGCGATAACCTGTTCATGCGTATGTCTGACGACGAATGGAATTCAGTCATCAACGTGAACATGACGGCAACGTTCAAGCTGTGCAAAGGCGTCATGCGTAGCATGATGAAGGCGCGTTGGGGCCGGATCGTTAACATCTCAAGCATCGTTGGTACGACAGGTAACCCAGGGCAGGCGAACTATGCAGCGTCTAAGGCTGGTATGATAGGCATGTCCAAATCATTGGCCTATGAGGTGGCGTCACGTGGAATCACGGTAAACGCTGTTGCACCGGGTTTCATTACCACTGCGATGACCGATAAGCTGAATGATGACCAAAAGGGTGCGATTATGACGCAAATTCCCGCTGGTCGCATGGGCAACCCAGAAGAAATTGCGAGCGCTGTCTTGTACTTAGCATCAACTGAAGCAGGTTATGTTACGGGTACTACCTTGCATGTGAACGGTGGCATGGCCATGTTGTAAGCATGGGTTAACGCTGCTGCCTCTCATTGAGGAGCGCAAATCGTTTGCCAACTGCGCCGACTGTGTTATAGGCGGCGCAGAATTGATCACAGCGGCTACCGCTGCTTGGTTCGCTGCGTTTAAGTTACGTAGTTTTAGCGCCTCTAGGGGCAAGACATCGGGTCCCTAACGGGAACCACCAATATCTGGGACAACCTGTCTCAAACGAATGAGGACTTTGAATATGAGCGACATCGCAGACCGCGTTAAGAAGATCGTTGTAGAACACCTTGGTGTTGAAGAAGCTAAAGTTGTTGAAGGCGCGTCTTTCATCGACGATCTAGGCGCTGATAGCCTTGACACAGTTGAGCTGGTTATGGCGTTCGAAGAAGAGTTCGGCATTGAAATTCCTGATGACGCAGCAGAAACAATCCAAAGCTTCGGCGACGCGGTTGGCTTCATCACTAAAGCT
>Ga0209712_10002131_pt1 | contig 16522 bp, 17 predicted proteins | sample ArcOceMetagenome_FD_187443 | JGI IMG/M metagenome (GOLD analysis project Ga0209712, IMG submission 187443) | Marine eukaryotic phytoplankton communities from Arctic Ocean - Arctic Ocean - Greenland ARC118M Metagenome (SPAdes) (version 2) | ecosystem: Environmental > Aquatic > Marine > Oceanic...
GTTTTAAGTAAGCGGTTATAAAGTGTTAGATTTGATTGTTTTATATTCTGGTTGTGCATGTTTTGTTCGGCGCTTATCTAAATCGTTAGGTTTATGTGGCGCCTATTAATAGATGTTTATAGTGATAAATGACGATTTTTTGTGCTTAAAAAAAATCTTATTACTGTTATCTTCTTTTGGTTGTTTTATTTTTTATTATTGAGATGTTTATCATTTGTCATGATTTTATTTCGCTATTTAATTAAAGAGGTTTCGCAGGCGACAGCTGCAGTAACAGTTATTTTGTTATTGATTGTCACCAGTGGCCGATTAGCTAAATACCTCGCGCAATCGAGTAGCGGTCACTTGTCTTCGGATGTTGTGTTCTGGGTTATTTTTTTTCGCATTCCCGATTTTCTGCCGTTAATTTTGCCGCTAGGGTTTTTTATAGGTGTTTTGTTGGCCTATGGCCGTCTGTATGTCGATAATGAAATGATCGTGATGAATGCCTGTGGTACAGGTAAAAAACGCTTAGTGATCATTACGGCTATTCCTGCCGTACTAATGAGTATGTTAGTTGCCTATCTCACTTTGTTTGGTGCTCCAGCCAGTTTAAATAAAGTGCAGTCTATTTTGCAGAACCCTGCAAACACAAATAGCCTTGCGATATTACAAGAAGGCAAGTTCCAAGAAACCAGCGACGGCCAGCGAGTTATTTATGCTGAGAAATTTGATTCAGATAGCGATGCCGTTAATGATGTTTGGATGGTGGAGCATCGGCGTGATGGAAGTGTGGTTGTTATTCGTGCCGATTCAGGAGAGATTACAGAAAATGCTAATTTTGAGGGGCAGTATCTCACGCTAACAAATGGTGCGGTTTACGATGGTTTTGTGGGTAAGCGTGATTATCAAATTACGGAATTTACATCCTATGCTCAAAAAGTTGTTGAGCGCAGACGTGTTGAAAAACTTCAGTTAGAAGGTGATGCTAAAACCACGCGCGCATTATTTATGTCAGACGAGCCGGGTGATATTGCTGCACTGCATTGGCGATTTTCTTTACCCGTGGTTGTGCTCGTTGTGGCTTTGTTAGCGTTGGCTTTAAGTAAGACCAATCAACGCAGTGGTCGTTATATTAAAATGTTACCTGCGGTCTTAATTTATCTTTTATATATTGTCGCCATTACCGGCGTAAGAAATATGATTGAGATGGAATCGCAGCCGCCGCTTATGATATGGCTGGTGCATAGTTTATTTTTTATTGGTGCCCTAATGTTGTTGCTCGAAGATGATTTTAGGCGCGCTTTAGCTGCACGCAAATCGAATGTGGCAGTTTAGTAGAGTGGCTATTTAATTTATGAATAAAAAGTGGCTATTTAATTTATGAATAAATTGAGCTCTTATATAGGCATTAATGTTATTGGTGCTATTTTGTTGGTGCTACTGCTTATTGTTGGTCTGGATGTGGTTTCTGCCATTATTGATCAGCTGGGCGATATTCGTGGCGGCTACACTTTTTGGAAATCGCTTATCTATGTTGGTTTAACGGTTCCTGGTCGCATTAATGAGTACATTCCTCTCTCAGCACTCGTCGGCTGTTTAGTGGCAATGGGTATGTTGTCGAGTAGCAGTGAAATTACCGTGATACGAGCCAGCGGCGTTTCTTTGAGTCGCTTAGTCTGGATGGCAGTGAAGCCAACGTTGTGGTTAATTCTATTGTCGATGCTAATTAGTGAGTATGTTTCTCCCTTTACTGATCAGTGGGCTAAAAGCCATAAAGATTTTTCTATATCGGGTACAGATCGCTCATTAGTGGCGGGTGGTGGCTTATGGCACCGTGAGGGTGATACGTTTATGCACTTTAATGTAGTGCAGCCAGGTGGTGTTTTATATGGCGTCACAACCTTTGAGTTTGATCCGCAAGGAGATTTACTCAGCTCGACATTTGCTAGGCGTGCAAGTTATCAGCGCGATGGCTGGTTAATGGAAGGTGTGCAACGCAGTGTTTTTTATATCGATACAATTAAGAGCAGTAAATTTACAACCCTTAAATGGGATACACAACTCTCACCGAAGATGCTGGGTTATCTTTCGCTGGCAGCCGAAGATCTATCGCCCAGCGGCTTGTATGATTATGCCAACTATTTAGACCAGCAAGAGCTGGATAGTGGCGCTTATCGATTGGCTTTTTGGCAGAAGTGTTTGCATCCGCTTATGATTATTAGCTTAGTGTTAGTGGCTTTGTCTTTTGTTTTTGGCCCGCTGCGCTCATCAACCATGGGTTATCGCGTTTTTATTGGTGTGGTAGTGGGAATCACGTTTCAATTCACGCAAAACTTATTAGGGCCCAGTAGTCTTATTTATGGTTTTTCACCTTTTTATGCGGTGCTTGTACCTATATTGATTTGTGCTGGTATCGGTTCTACGTTGTTATATCGAACCCGTTAGCTTTTCCTTTTCCTTTTCCTTTTCCCTTTCCATCTCCATCTCTCTTTCGCTATCGATTATTTCTTGGCTAATCGAATAACCGTCGTTTTAGATATGCCGTCATGCCAGGTCTGTTTTTTATTGCCAATTAACAAGCCTAAATAACCTAGCCCGAATAAAGCTACCGACGGTATTGCCGCTATTATTCTTATTAATGCTTGGCCATACGTTATGGGCGTTTGATCATTGGAAACGAGTTTTAGTTTCCAAACTAGCATGCCCAATGTTTGCCCTGTATTACGCCAAAAATAAACAAAAAAACCAATATAGACTGAAGCTAAAACAGGCAGAATTGGCCAGCCTAATTCAGTGGGGTTTAATTCATGCAGCGTTTCATCGGTTTGGACATTGCCATGCTGCGCAAAGTCTCCTGTAATCGACACAGCAATAACGGTATACACTGCGCTAGTGCATAGCAAAATAGCCATCAGTAAAAAAATATCGTATAGCATAGCCATTAGTCGACGCCCTAAAGGCGCTATGGCAGCATCATTCTGTTGATTAGAGGTAGGCATAAATTTTTATCTTGTCAGGGTTAGAGTTATGGGCGTAAATTGCTGCTGCAATTGTACCTTGCTCCGACCAGGCTGTGTAGTTGTGTTGAGTCAGTTGCTAGTAACGAGAATTGCTTGAACAGAGAGCTGCTTGAATAGAGAGTTGCTGAAAAGAAGGGCTGCCTAAAAAAGGCGTAGCGTTATTTAATTAAGCCGCATTAAAAAGCTTTTTCGAATTTTAGTTTCACATCATCATAAGAGACTTTAAGTGAGTAGTCCCAGTTAAATCTTGCTTTACCTTCTACTTTACCCGTGCGAACGGATTCAGGGGCGGCTTGGCTCATAGCGTGAAGTTGCGAACCTTCATTGTTGTCCCACCACGATTTCAATCCTATTCTAAATACTTCACCTAATGCTGAACCGCCAGAGCGATAGGGCTCGGTAGAGTCTTGAGAGTAACCATGACTAGCGTTCGGGTTTAATAGGTTGATGGTTGCGCGAGGCGTCACAAATTCACCTGTTGATACTAGCAACTCAATGGATCTGTTATAGGCTTCTGTCTGAGTAGATAGTTTACGACGGGGCAGCTCTACTGCGGGTTTTCCTGATTTATTAATGAAAACAGTTGAAAACTGCAATAGCGTCGTTTGCTGTGTTAAATAATGGCTGTCAGTGGTATCTTTTAATTGTGATGAGTAGAGGTTGATAGAGCGCAAAGATTCTGTTTCAGTGGCTGTATTAGCCGAGGCCGTATGACCTAGCATCAGAGTCAATAGCAGGATGAGTGGTAATGCAGGTATGGGTGGTCTTGCAAAAAGGCTTAGTAGCGATTTTTTCGCATGTGGATGCAATGACTGTTGAGCCGTTGCGTTGTTAGTAAGATTCAATCTCAACATCGACTGAGTACCCCTCACACTTTGAATGTCGCTTTTGTTATTAGTTATAATTTTTAGCGGTTCGTACTAGTTAAGACCTATTAAACCTTATTTTGTTCGTTTTGTAACCAACTATTAACGCCTTGTTAATTAACTATAGACTAATGAGTGCTAACATAAATAACATATTAGTAAGTTATTCGATAAAGCTAATTAGATCGCCAAGGTTGTATTTCTATATTACTGATAAATATAGCTTTTATTTTTAATTGGTAAGGTTGGCCTTAACTTTTCTACGTGCTGTTAATACCGAAGCTGTTCAGAGCGGCGTAGTTGAGAATGTCGTAGTTGAGAGTTGAGAGTTGAGAGTTGAGAGTAGAGAGTAGAGCAGTGAACTCAAATAGTGTGTTTCGAGGATTAGAGTATTTCTATGCATATATTATTAATTGAAGATGACCAAAGTGTTGCTGAATTCGTTGAAAAAGGATTTATTGATAAAGGTCAGATAATTACGCATGCGGCTACGGGCACGGATGGCTTAGGCTTAGCAAAAGATGAAGTCTACGATGCCATCATTATTGATCGCATGCTCCCCGAGATTGATGGTCTTTCCATTGTCAAAGCATTGCGTGGCGAAAGTGATACTACCCCCATTCTAATACTAAGTGCCCTTGGTGAAGTAAGCGATCGTATCGATGGTCTAAAAGTCGGTGCTGACGACTACCTAGCCAAACCGTTTGATTTTGAAGAGTTGTATACGCGCATTGAAGTATTGGTTAGACGGCGTGATATTGACTCTCCAGTTACCCGTCTAAAAGTGGCTGATTTAGAACTCGATTTATTAGCCCATGAAGTGCAGAGGGCAGGTCAAAAGCTCTCTTTACAACCACGTGAATTCCGCTTGTTAGAATATTTGATGCGCAACGCGGGACAAATTGTGACGCGTACTATGCTGCTTGAAAACGTTTGGGATTATCATTTTGATCCACAAACCAATGTCATCGACGTGCACGTGAGTCGTCTACGACAAAAAATAGATAAAGATTTTGATAAGCCATTACTGCATACGGTTCGCGGTTCAGGCTATGTGCTAAATACGTCTAGCTAAACAGCGTTTAGCTTTTCTTGTTTTACTATTCTATTACTGCTTATATTTTATAAGTGTTTATGTCATATTGGTGTTCATAGAATAAGTATTTAGCATTGTGTTAGCGCTTAATGTTTGCAGAGATATTAAGCGCTGTCATTAGTCAGTTGTTCGTCCACCTAAGATTACCTTCGGCACACACTATTGCTAGTACTACCACCTGCTTTCGGATAAACACATGATTGTAAGTAAAGTATTCAGCAGTTATATTTTTCGTTACGCTATGAGCACGGTTCTGTTCAGTGCAATAGGCGCCATGTTCTTCATGCTGCTCTTTTATAGTTTCTTTTCTTACCATTATTTCAAAAATATTGAACAAGATTTTACTCGCGAGTTGTCTGGGGTGGTTGATGCCTATGCCTCAGGGGGTATTAACGATGTCGACAATTTTATTGACCGCAGTATGGGCGATCTTAACGCCACACAATATGACTATTGGGTGGCGGATAGTGACAATAATAAGCTGGCGGGAAATTTAGAATATAGGCCACAATTTACTGAGTATGACGACTGGCTTAGCTTTGATATGGGCATATTAGACGGTGATACTGATATCCGTCATATGACTCGTTATGCCAGCATTACCGATGGAACGCAGTTTTTGGTGGCCAGTAGTCGTGCTGGTGTACCGGTGTATACCCGTTTTTTTATGGGTATTTTACTTTCAGGCTTTATAATTACGATTACTATGGGCAGCTTCGCGGCGTTTTTCATGACTTGGGATTTTCAGCGTCATGTCGATAGAATCAACCAAAGTATAAAAGCTATTATGGCCGGCGATCTTTCTGAGCGCTTAATGATAAGTAAGTCTGAAAGTAAATCGAGCGGTGATTTACAGCAATTAGCGTTGCATTTAAATATGATGCTAGATCGCATTCAGTATCTTATGGATGGCGTGAAACAAGTATCCGATAATATCGCCCACGATTTAAGAACGCCGCTAACCCGCATGCGTAATAATTTAGTCACCTTCGAAAAAAATTGTGATGATGATGACCTCGTTATTGTGCAGCAGTTAATTACTGAAGCCGACAATATGCTGGGCACATTTAATGCCTTACAGCGCATTGCTCGCGTTGAACTGGGTGATAGCGGCACCGAAAAAACAGCCGTTCAATTAGATCTTCTGTTACAAGATGTCATTGAGCTTTATGAGCCGGTGGCTTCTGAAAAATCGATTACTTTTGATGTACGTATTGAAAAAGTAGGCATGTTGGCTGATCGTAATTTGTTAGTGCAAGCTTTTGCTAATCTTTTAGATAACGCCATTAAATATACGCCTGAAAATGGCCATATTGTTATTGCGCTGTCACAAAAAAATCATGGTCTAATTTTTACCAAAGAGGAATGTCCATCTAGGCCGCTAACCGTTTTAACTGTTGCGGATAATGGCTGTGGTATCGCTGAAAAAAATTATGAAAAAGTGTTTAGACGCTTTTATCGCGAAGAGGGTAGTCGTAGCGCTCAGCCCGGTAATGGTCTTGGTCTGAGTTTAGTAGCAGCGGTTGCGAAGCTTCATTCATCAAAAGTCGTATTAAGAGCTAACAACCCCGGTTTGGCTGTTTATATGGTGTTCCATTAGATTTACGGTTTAAAAGGGCGCTTAAATCCATAGCTGTTTAGTCGAATAAGCGCTTAATCTAATACTGCTTGTGCAGACCCTCTGTCTGTGCAAAAACCGCTCACTTCCTCTCTATTCCTTATGCTGTTACACATTGTTGTTGAATCCGCTTGTCCAATATAATTGCTATGTCTGATTATGAGCATTGTTGGCCGTATTGTTGTTAGCATCAATGGCCCACAACGGTTTATAATTCTTGGTAATCAATAACGTATACCCATTCACTATTATTTTGACGGGACAGCCTTGTGCATACTCAATCGATCATCATCAGTAAATTAACTGCGGCGTTATCACCTAGTCATCTTGATGTGGTTAATGAAAGCCATAAGCATTCAGGGCCACGTGATGCAGAGACGCATTTTAAAATTGTGATTGTCGGCGACGCATTTAATGGCCAGCGCTCGGTGGCGCGACATCAGATGATCTACAAAACTTTAGTTGATGAGTTAGCCGGTGATGTACACGCTTTAGCAATCCACACTTATACCCAAGAAGAATGGTCAGCACAGCCATCGTCGCCTGATTCTCCTGATTGCCTTGGCGGAAGCAAACATGATAAAGCGACTAAGTGAGAATGACTGACGTGGATGATATCTCCGACAACAGCTCAGATAACAGCTCCGATAACACCCGCGACAACACAGCGACCATTGTTGCAGCCCTATACAAATTTGTTGCCTTACCGGATTATCACGAATTACGTGAGCCTTTGCTGGATGCCTGTATTTCGGCTGGCGCCAAAGGAACCTTGCTGTTAGCAGAAGAGGGCATTAATGGCACCATCGCGGGCAGCCGCGAGACCATAGACAGCGTGTTGGCCTATTTAAAAAGCGATAGTCGCTTAGCTGATATCGACCACAAAGAATCTTTAGATGAGCGTATTCCCTTTTACCGTATGAAGGTAAAGCTCAAAAAAGAAATTGTCACCATGGGTATTGGTGGAATTGACCCTAATAGCTTAGTGGGGCATTACGTAGAACCCAAAGATTGGAATGATTTAATCAGTGATCCTGAAGTCACCGTTATCGATACTCGTAATGATTACGAATGCGATATAGGGTCTTTTAAAGGCGCGATTAACCCGCAGACAACGACCTTTCGTGAAATTCCTGATTTTGTCGAAAAAAACTTGAACCCACAAAAACAAAAAAAAGTAGCCATGTTTTGTACTGGTGGTATTCGTTGCGAAAAATCCACAGCTTATCTGTTAGATCAAGGCTTTGAAGAAGTTTATCATTTAAAAGGCGGTATACTTAAATACTTAGAAGAAACGCCTAAAGAAGACAGTTTATGGCAGGGCGAGTGTTTTGTGTTTGATAACCGCGTAGCCGTCGATCATGATTTAAACGTTGGCTCTTATGATCAATGCCACGGTTGTCGTCATCCCATAACCGCCGAACAAAAACAAAGTGAGCATTATCAAAAGGGCGTCTGCTGTCCCTTGTGTTACAACAGCTTGAGTGATGATCAAAAACAACGTTTTGCTGAGCGTCAAAAACAAATGGATTTAGCAAAGGCCAGGAATGAAGCGCATATTGGTGCGCCACCACCCCAGCGTCAGAGAAATAATAGTGAGTGATATTGAAACCGGTAGTCCTTGGAAGCTAAAGTACCTTGAGCTTATAAAAGAGCAAGAGTTAGTGGCGCTTGAATGGCAGAAAAAAATCGATGAGTTACATCGTGGCGTCGCTAAAATTAGCATTGCTGCGCAAGGACAAGATGAAACCTTGGATGCCGCACTCGAGGGCGTGAGGCAATCATTAAATGATAAAACAGGTGTCAGCTTACCCGCTCAGATAGATGCCCTAGAAACCGGCATTCATGCCATGGATGACACGCGCATAAAACGAACCAGCCAAACGACGGAATCGTTAGCGACGTTACTTGAGCAATTACAAACCGTTAAAATTGATAGGCCCTCGGCACTAGCTATTAATAAACTCGGTAAAGAACTCAAGAAATCGGCCAATCGTTTAACCGAGCCGTTTGATTTAGAACTTTGGTTAGAGAAAATTGTTGCAGCGCAAAGTAAGGCCTTGCAGTCGCTTGATCCACTTATTACTTTACCCAAAGCCCCTCCGGTTCAAAAAGGCTTATTGCCCACGTTGCTGCTAGATTTACGCCGCCGCTTAATGGGGGCGGCAGCAGTGGAGGCCAAAGCTGATACTGCCATTAATCTTACTAAAGAGGCGTCTACGCCAGCAACGGCGGTTGAAAAATCTATTGAAGATGCGCCCCAAGCGATTACTGAGCATAAAGATAATGCCGATAGCTATGAAGCGGTAAGAGTAGAGGTTGTTGCGGTGTTACTCGGCTTGTTAGCCGATATCGATGTACCTGCCGATGCTCAACATTTTGCTAATCAACTGTACAAAGATTTACAGAACGGTTTGGAATGGCCAGATTTTATTCCAGCATTAGATAAAGTAGTGACTGTTGTCATTGCTGCTTTAGGTCGAGATCAGCGCCAATTTGAACAGTTCTTACAGGGATTAAACCAACAGCTATTAGAAATAGGCTCATTTATTAGCTTTGTCGACCATAGTCAGTTGATTAGTACTGGGCAAACTCAAGATCTAAGTGATGAGCTAGATAGTCATGTCAGTGATATTGTTTCTCGTTTTGAAAACGATGATACAACCCAAAATGTAGAGGGTGTTGTTGCACTTAAAGATAGCGTTAGCGACAAGTTAAAAACCATTGTGACATCGTTAGAGCAGTTTCAATCGCATCAGGGTGAGCAGCAGGCTTTGATGGCGCAGCAGTTATTAGAAATGACGACGCGCGTTGATAGTATGGATGGTGATGTTCAAGAAGCCAGTAATAGTCTTCAGAAACAGCGTGATAAATTATTGCGCGATACATTAACCGATTTACCCAATCGCGAAGCTTACAATATCCGTATTCAGCAAGAGTATGACCGCTGGCAGCGTTATGGACGGCCGTTGGTATTAGCAGTTGCCGATGTAGATTTTTTTAAGCGCACTAATGAAGAGTTTGGTCATGAAGCGGGTGATCGGATGTTAAAGATTATCGGCAAAACCATGTTGCAGCAGTTACGTAAAACCGATTTTATTGCACGTTTTTCGGGTGCGCAATTTACCATTCTATTACCTGAAACTAGCCTCCAGGCTGGTCAGCAAGCCTTAGAGAAATTGCGCATAGCGGTGCAATCTTGCCCGTTACGCTTTGCGAAAAAACCACTAACCATTACTATTAGTTTGGGTGCAACGCTGCTGGCTGACGGTGATACTATCGTGACAGCAAAACATCGAGCCGATCAAGCCTGTGCTATGGCAAAAAGCTCGGGTCGCAATTGCTATCGAACCATTATTAAGTAAGCGCTAATGGCCAATGTTTGATGGTTTCAGGCGCCTATTAACTCAGCCGCTAAGCGATATTATTGCTATCAGTATTAACCGCGGCGAATGAGTGAGTCTAAATCTCTCAAATATTGCTCCAAATTGCTCTTTTTACTTGAGATCGCAGCGGCCTCGCTCTACGATGGGGCTTGATCTTCTTGGCGCGCTTTATCGCTAACCTTGGCATTAGAAACAGGCTTGTTATTGTTCGATGAAACTCTTCCATAGTATTCGCACCCCTTGTATTGGTGTTTGCTCAACAGGTATCGGTGATTCCGTTTGCCGAGGCTGTAAGCGGTTTGACCATGAGGTGATTCTCTGGAATAGCTATACGCATGATCAAAAAGTAGCCATAGATATTCGTTTAGATGAGCTATTAACGCAGGTTGTTTCTTTGCGTCTACGGATAGTAGATGAGCCTTTACTGCAAAAGCAATTGCAAACGCAGCAAATTCCCTATGAGAAAAACCGTAATCCTTATTGCTGGTTATTTGAGTTGCTTCGCGCGGGTGCCGGCCAAATTGATGATCCCTTAATATATGGCTTTTCAAAAGTAGGCTTATTTGAACAGCAAACATTAACCGATATTCGCCAAGAGATTGATGAAGAGTTTCATTCGCTGTCGATGGCACACTATGAGCGTTATATTGTAGCTAATAGTAAACGGGCTAATCGTGCACCTTCTAGCAAGCCTTAAAGAATTCTTGTTAGCGCGTGTCTTTTTTATTACTCTATTATTAATCTGTTTTCACTCTATTATTAAATAGATGCTCTTTTTTTACTCTGCTCTTTAGTGAATCTATTTAATTGAACTTATTTAATCGAGCTTTATTCAATGTCCCTAGCAGTTGTCACTCCAAGTAATACAAAAGCCAGTAGTCGTGTTGATATTTCAGCGGTGCAAGATTTTTTGCAGTGCGAAACACCCGATAGCTGGGTAGAGGCTGCATTAGCGAATCAAACTATCATGTTGATAGACCATGCTAACTGTGAAAAGAAAGCGGCATCAACCGCAATGACAATGCTCTATCGTTATTTTGATAGACCTGAATTACTGCATAAGCTATCTCGCCTAGCGCGCGAAGAGCTTCGTCACTTTGAACAAGTGTTAGCGATTATGGAAAAGCGTAACATTGAATATGTTCATGTTACGCCTTCGCGTTATGCGGTATCGTTACGTGAAGGTGTTACTGCGCATGAGCCCAATAAATTAGTCGACACCTTAATTGTAGGTGCTTTTATTGAAGCGCGTTCCTGTGAGCGTTTTGCCAAAATAGCGCCGTTACTGGATGAAGAGTTAAGTCATTTTTATACCTCTTTACTGCGTTCTGAGGCGAGGCATTTCCAAGATTATCTAACATTAGCCCAAGGATATGCCGAGCAAGATATTGCTGACAGGGTCGCTTTTTTTGCTGAAAAAGAAGCGCAGCTAGTGTTAGAGCCTGTAAGTGAATTTCGCTTTCATAGTGGTCCATTGCAAAAAGATTCAACCTAAGGGAAGTCATAATCAATGAGTCCATTACCTGAGTCGTCAAGCCCCTCGTTAAAAGAACAACTGTTAACGCGTCGCATGTTAATTTGTATCTTCACCGGCTTTTCTTCAGGACTCCCCCTATACGTTATCTATCAACTACTGCCTTTATGGTTACGTGACCAAGGCGTTGGTTTAGCCGAGATTGGTTTCTTTGCTTTAGTCGGCGTGCCTTATGCGTGGAAGTTTATCTGGTCACCGTTAATGGATCGGTTCTCATTTCCGATGTTAGGCCATCGTCGCGGTTGGATGTTACTCACGCAGTTATTTCTCTTAGTTGCGATTGGCTGTATTGGTTTTTTAGATCCGCAAAAATCCATTTGGACCATTGCTTACCTTGCTGCTGGTATCGCCTTTTTTAGTGCCAGCCAAGATATTGTGTTGGATGCTTACCGCCGCGAGCTATTAGATGAAAGCGAGTTGGGAACAGGTAACACGCTTCATATACAGGCATATCGTATTGCCGGCTTAGTGCCTGGTTCGTTGGCGCCTATTTTATCCGATACTATTCCTTGGTCATGGGTCTTTGTTATTGTCGCTGGATTTATGCTGGTGGGTGTTGCCTTAACATTAAGTGTTAAGGAGTTAACACGACCGCAAGGAAGCCCGCGGACCATGCGTGAAGCAGCCATTGATCCCTTTAAAGAGTTTATTGGTCGTCGAGGCTTAACGTCGGCGCTAACGGTTTTAGCTTTTATGTTGCTGTATAAGCTGGGTGACAGTATGGCGACCGCATTATCTTATCCGTTTTATTATGACTTAGGTTTTAGCAAAAGCGAGATAGGTATTATTGCTAAGACGGCAGCGCTTTGGTCTGCCATTGCCGGTGGTTTTATTGCTATTCCAGTTATGGCGCGACTCGGCATTAATAAATGTCTGTGGTTATTTGGTGTGGTGCAAATTGTCAGTATCTTAGGTTTTTGGATATTAGCGCAGTCTGGGCCAGACAAAGGCTTGCTCGCGTTAGTTATTAGTTTTGAGTACCTTGGGGTAGGGTTGGGCACGGCTGGCTTTACGGCCTATATAGCACGTGAGACGAGCATAAAGTTTGCCGCCACACAGTTTGCATTGCTTACCGCAATAACGGCGTTGCCGCGTACCTTTGCGAATGCGTTAACGGGCGTAATTGTCGACCGCATTGGCTGGGAGCAATTCTTTTTATTGTGCACCGCATTAGCGATTCCGGGTATGATCTTGCTGATAAAGGTTGCGCCTTGGAATGATGCTGAGCAAGCCAAGGATCAATAGCGCAATCAATCGCCTATTTAAGGTGTACATTGATGAAGCGTATGGCATTTGAAATTCCTTTTCTAAAATCGATATTCAGATACAGTTTATTTTTTGTGTTAAATGTCGAGCAAGTTTCCTGAGTTAATTCCCCTGTTATCTGCTTTGAAAATGCTTGATGTAGATGATGTTATAAAACAATGGCTTATGGGCGTTGTGAATCCCCGATAATGATCGTTGTGAGAGCGCATTCCTCATAAATGGGCTGTTAGCGGCCTTTCTCATTCTTGTAACGTCATCTTGCATTGTGAGTAAAATAGGTATATTTATACTCACTCTCACTTTTAAATATGACAAAGATAAAAGTAAAGTTAACCTAGAGAAGCATGGAATAGCTTTTCAGGCTGCTCAAGCGCTGTGGAATGATCCTGATGCATTGGAGATCGAAACTGAATCAAATATTGAAGCAAGGTTTCTGGTTATCGGCATTATCCATAATAAACATTGGTCCGCAGTCATAACTTATCGGAATGAAAATATTCGATTGATTTCTGTCAGACGCTCAAGAATTAAAGAGGTAGAGTTATATGAATACTAAAGAGTTTGATAAAGAGTTTGATAAAAAATTTGACGATAACAAAGAAGATATTATTGATAACCTCAATCTTTCTACTAAGCGCCGTATTAATCAGGAACAAAAAAGAATTAATGTCGACTTTCCATCTTGGGTCGTTGAATCTCTTGATAAAGAAGCCGCTCGTATAGGCGTAACTCGACAATCTATAATCAAAGTATGGCTTGTAGAAAGATTACAATCTGAAGCTGCTAACAAGTCAAATCACTCGGACGGCGCAAACGCTGCCGGTGTTTGAGGTATTAGGTGATCACCCAAATGCAAGATTTGACGTTAAATGTTAAATAAATAGATATGCAGGTAGATAAATAAAAAAGATAAGTCGTTAAATGGACTAGCTTAAGGCATCTATTGATAGTCTTTTAAAGTAATTCCTCCTTCCGAATAAGCATTCATTTCTGTGTTAGTCCCTGTTTCGATATTATGGATTTCACAATCCACCCCTGACAGTAACATCCCCCAAAAAACGCTCGTCAATATTCGCAACTTATCTAAAACTAAGCTGTCTGTTTTCTTTAGTTATTTTTAAAGAGAATAGAGGATCTTTTATATTGATCCGAAAACTGGAAAATAATTGCGATGAGGACGCGTTCCTTATAAGCAGACTGTTATACAAGGAAGTAATTCAAAACCCACAGTAGGAGTAAATCATGGAAGATTTTAAAACAAAATGTGTAGTTAAAGATATCGTAAAAGACGGTAAGAAGGTCACCGTTATTGCTACGTTTGAAGAAGAGAATTGTTGGGGATTGAGAATTAAGGGTACGCAGGGCTATTCTTCGATCTGGACAGAATTCTTTGTTTCATCAAATGCGGCTCTAGCGGCTGGTTATGCGGCAATTCTAAAAGAAGGAATCGATGAATTCTATTCAAGTAAGGAGTTTTCTTATCTTGATAAGCTATGAGTTATATTTCAAGTTGCAAAAGAAAAGGGGGTCAGTAGGAATATTTTTTGATCTACAAACTGATTGGTTTATTGATGTTCCTACTGATCCCCTTTTTTCTCGAAGAAATTACTCACTCGCTCCAAGTTTTCCGGTGGATAGAGCGTTATAAATTACAGGCATATAGCAATGAATGAGAAATTTGAGAAGCTTTCAGATCTAGGCGCTGGAGATTTCGATCATATTGATGGCAATTTAATTGATCATCTTCACGGGACTAAAAAGCTTCTTAGAGAGTGGTCTGCTTCAACCACATTACAAGACGCCGGTTTATATCATGCCGCTTATGGAACGGCGGGATTTGATGAGGCGCTTGTCACAGTTAAGCAACGAAATGAAATAGCTAAAATAATCGGCAAAGAAGCGGAAGAGATCGTTTATTTATATTGTGCCTGCGATAGAGAATATTTCTGGCCTCAAATTGGTATGGTGGCTATGCCGGAATTTAAAAATAGATTTACTGGGAAAATGTTTCAACTAACCTCTCAGCAACTTTGTAATTTTTGTGAGCTGACTGTGGCAAACGAGATTGAAATAGCGATGGATAATCCACCATTCATAAATAAGCATGGTCATGCTTTCTATTTAATATTTAAAAATATGTGTAATTATATATCTAAGCCAGCAAATGCTTCTGTAGAACTGGTGCTTGGTCGTAGCAATGTATGACAAAGTGCTGCTACGGCTAAGGTTCCCACTGATAATCTTTCAACGCAATCCTTCCATTCCGAATAAGCACGCCTTCCTGTATTAATCGTTGGTGTTGTTCTTGATAACTTGCCGAGGATGGTGGCAGTGAAATTCTACCCTGTGCGTTAATAACCCGATGCCAAGGTATGCGTGTTGCTTTGGGTAAGCCTTTAAGTGATGTGCCTGCAAATCGTGCCGCTTTTGGTAGTCCTGCTAATGCTGCAACTTGTCCATAAGTGGCGACTTTACCGCTGGGAATCATATGCACCACCTGCCAAATACTTTCACGCTTTACTTTTACTTCAGCGCTAGGCTGCTTGCTTAGCGGATCATTCTGCTTTTCATTTAACTCAGTACTTATCATTGCCCTGGATATAAAGGTGCAAGCGGTGATTGCTTAAGGCCGTTCTTGTTGTTACTGCTAGCGGTAATTAATGCTTGAATGACTTTTTGTAATGCTAATCCATCCCAGTTTTGTTCGCTGCCGTGTTGATTAAATAAATGGTTGTCCAGTGTTGCAATGGCATTGTTAAGAGCAATCGATAAGTCGCCCTCTATTGGATAGTCTTTCTTATAGCAAACTAACCACGATTGCAGTTGCTGTTTAGCTGCTGCAGCATCATTCTTTTTACAAGCCATTAAAAGCTGCTTGCTCAGTGTTTTTAAAATAGTTTGATCACTACTCATTGTTAAAGGAGATGTTTCTTCAGCTGTTTTTGGCTGTGACGGTTTTAACCATAAATAGAGCAGGGTAATAAGCCAGCCGCCAAGAGCAACGAGTGCTATAGGCATCCAAATAGTGTTTTTACTTGTGTTACCTAAAAGTGAATCGCTTGCGGTTTGCTCTTGAGCGTTGGCTTGATTGGAATTCCCTATATTACTTTCAATAGGATTATTATCTGCCGATAGCGACGATTTTTTTGCGGCTAATACTGTAATAGTTCTGGCGGGTAATGAGGCGGTTTCCCAGCGCTGACTGTCTGTATTCCACCAAGGTATGCTGATAGCGGGTAGGGTAAACGTACCTGCTTGTGTTGGCACCATTGCTATTGTGTCAGAGCGCTTACCGGCAATGCCGCCAATAAACTCTTGATTAACCAGTTCTGGTTTTTCTGGGTAATTGTTAATGCTGTCGGGTGTTTGAGGCATTAGAGCAGGTAATAACTCGGCAGGAAGCCCTTGCGCCATAATACTAATAGAGCGCGTAATGGGTTCGCCTACACGAGAGTTCTGTGTGGCTTGAGCGTTTTCTTGAAGCTCAATTTTAGCGGCGGGTAACCAGTGTGTTATAGCCGTTGGCGCTTGTGGTTGCGACAAAATTTTAACCGTTAATGCTTTCGATTCTAGGCGAAGCTCGCGACCTCTTGCGTAGGGATCAAAGCCAAGGTTACGTCGTTGATTACTGCTTAATAGCGCCGTTAATGATTGGCTAGGAATAGTCGTTAGGCCAGCTTTACTAAAGAAGACGGCATAACGTTTTTCGGTGACATTATAGTTTTGGCCATTAATCGTGCGGGTATAGTTTTTA
>Ga0209712_10002134_pt1 | contig 16508 bp, 18 predicted proteins | sample ArcOceMetagenome_FD_187443 | JGI IMG/M metagenome (GOLD analysis project Ga0209712, IMG submission 187443) | Marine eukaryotic phytoplankton communities from Arctic Ocean - Arctic Ocean - Greenland ARC118M Metagenome (SPAdes) (version 2) | ecosystem: Environmental > Aquatic > Marine > Oceanic...
CCAAGGAGGAGTTCTCGTCGTCTTTCTATTGTCAAGAGAGTTGTCATGAAAGAAGTGGACGAATTCGACGACGACGACGACGTAGAAGAAGAGCAAGAGGACGATACAAACAATGAAGAGTCCCAAGAAGCAAACCCCATGAAGAAGTCTGCTCGCGAGAAGAAGGTCACTGCCCCAAGGAAACGTGAGAAGCCTGTTGTCAGGAAGAAGTCTGCACCCAGGATGAAGCCTGTTGTCAGGAAGAAGTCTGCACCCAGGATGAAGAAGCCTGTTGCCAGGAAGAAGCCCGCTGCCGACGACCATATATCTTCTTCTGCTACTTCTTTCAAAAAGAAGATGAAAGAGCACAGAATCCCAGGCGACCCAGACAAAGGCAAGGCAAGATTCATTGAGATGATCAATCAGATGGAAGAATTGAAGAAGTATCGTGCTTATTTTGATATATTCAAAGATCGAGGATCGACTTTGTTGGAAATGGAGTCAACTGTTTTGATGGTATCAATTTTGAGAAAGCAATTAGATCTTTCATAATGAATTTCCCACCAGATACCGTGGATACCACATCATTAGAGACAAGAGCAATGGCTTCTAGTGATGGGTCGGTCTGTTATCGCTATCCATCTGTCAATATGATTTGGAAGACGACTCCTGTCGCAATGGAGAATGAAGGTTATATCTCCAAGGAAGAGATTGACGAAATGAGGAAGCAAACAGTTCTGATTGATGTTACTCCAATCAAAATGGATGCAAACTCTCATTCAGGTTGTAAGCCTACAAAACCACCTCTGCCTCTAGGATTGCCACGTGAAGAATATACTGAGATCAAACTGCAGTGGAAGAACTTCTGTAAGAAATTGCTTCTCATTTTACAAGATCGTAGCGGCTCGGTAATGATCGTTGTAGAATTTGGTGCATTTGCCCGTGATTTTATTCCACTTCCAAATGATGAAAGGAAGTTCAAGCGTCTTCAGTGTTGCCATCCCCATCTTATTCTAATCCAGTTTGCCAAAGAAGAGGATGTGCGTAAATTCATTTTGGCCATTGCTAGATCATACACGATGACCAATGACATTTGTGAAGAAGATGTCTCTGCCCTTTGCCGTTACTTTAAATTTGGTACACGTAGCGCGCTTCCGCAATGCATGCCAATTGAGTCTGCCGAGTACCAGGGCTGGTATGCGAAACTAATGGCGAGCCTTCCTCAGTGCATGGATAATGATTCTGCCGAGTACCAGGACTGGTATGCGAAACTACCTCAATCTATGGATAAGGAATCTGCCGAATTCAAGAGCTGGATTGCGAAAGTTCGACAATGCCATTCTGCTTGGGGTATTTACAATGGCAAAGTCAAGGGTACTCTTACTGCTGCTCAGTTCCGCTACATCGAAGGGTCTTTGAAAGGCCTGGGACTTTGCCATGAATCGGTACAGTCTGCTTGGGCTATTAACAAAGGCGATGCCCACGGTCCTCTTACTGCTGCTCAGGTCCGCTACATTGAAGGGTGTTTGAAAGGCTTGAAAGGAATGGCAAACGCTAGGAAAAGAAGGGCTGAGGTGGCTCAACTGATCAGAGATGGACTTGAGGGCGAAGTAACAGAAAAAGAAATGGAAGAAAATAAGAATAGTGTTGCTTCAGGAAAGAAAGGTATGCAAACACATAATTACAACAGCTGGGCGATCAAGAGCGTAGAGGAGAACAAAATGTTGAAACACGGGAGCCAGGAAGCTTGTGAATTGACAAAATTATCAACAAATGATATAGCCAAATTTTTGAAAGCATCAAGAGTAGATATTGAATATTCATAGAGATACAGTGAGAAGATCTATGAAAGCGAAAATAGAAGATAGAACAAGCGATAAATACTCTGTATTATTACTTGGAAAGAAGAAGAAAGCATCAGGAATTTGCGTGAAGCTATTGAGCTCAGTAAAGAACGGCAAGTCTATCAAAGTGGGTTAAAATAAACTTATGTCAACTGCATATTCAAAGATTGCATGAAGTCCAGCGAATTATCGCCAACACAACAGAATAGTCTTTTGTGATAACAGTTCCCTTGATTGAAAATGGCATACCAGGCAATATCCATCCTCGCTTATCACTTGTTTCACTCTCCCAACTTTCCCAATGGAAGTCGCAGCTTCGTGCAAGCTAAATGCATTGTCGGTGGTTGACTTATCATTCAAAACACTTCGGATAGATTGAAAGAGAAATCCAACATGCTGTTGAAAGGTTCAACCCCGCATCCCAACAAACCAACGAAGACGAACATATTCATGTTACTGTCTATTAAAATTACTAATGAAGGGATTCTCTTTTTTAACTATCTTTTACTAGTATATTGAATATCTTCGTCCGGATTACCCAAGGAACATGTCGTCGTCCCAGATAAGTCGAGGATTGTTCTGCAGTGTGCTGGCAATCCTTGGACTAATGCAGAATAGCCTCACAAGGTATTCGCCAACCACCACACCCCCCCCATGTGCTTCCAACATACTAAATCCCGTTCCTGAGTCATCATTGATTGCTGGCCATTCTTGAACTTTTTTCATTCTTTTCCTTTGATTCATCACCCAGTTGCCTGGTCTGAAAACAGCATATGAGCTATATGCCAAATATACATTGAGGCCAATCATGAATATCAAATAGCTAGTATTTCTGTACGTACTGTGCATTCTCTGCAATGGACATTGGAACATTGCAATGACCAGTAGCTTCTTTGAATTTCGTAAGTTGTAAAAGTCGAAGTTCGTACACCTTGTCACCCCGATCAACGACACTCTGTATTGCTCTTGCAGGATATCGATTCTTTTGCTAAGTTTGCTTGATGGATCGAACCGGTTTTCGGCAATTCAACATCACATTGACAGCTCTGAAGTCTATCCGGTACTTTTGTATTATTCTTGATCAGCTCCTTGACCTTGTTCAGATTCAACGAGCAACGCAAAGCAATAATACCAGCCATCGTTTCCAAACATTGATTTGTATTAGCGTCAGTGGTTGCCGATCTTGCGTGCAAGTAGTAGGAGATGTGCCTTGTCAAAGATAAGACAGGTCTACCTTTCTCACCAAGACGGCTCGTTTGCCGGTATTCTCCTTTCGAGTTCAGCTTGCAAGAGGTTCCAAATTCAAAGGTCGCTAGATTAAAATGCGTTAGAAGTCCATTTCATCAAAAGAATCAGTATCAGAGGACGAAACAGGGGATAAACTAGAGCAGCACTGTCATCATCTGGTTTCTTGTCATCGATCTCTAGTTGTGTGTGGCGTTCCTGCTCTTCTGGAATCTCGGCCTGATCATGTGACACTTGTCTTTCATCTCGGACTCGACTCTTCTCGCAAAGTTTCTGGCTTTCTAATTTCGACTCACGTAACACTTTCTTTAAGGCTTGCGAGTCCTCCTCCTGAACTCGACTCTTCTTGCAAAGTCTCACAATTGCACGATGATGATTCCCACTAGCTTCATAAAATCAAGCCAAAAGCGACATTTTTTTCGTTTACTTTTCCCGTTGAAGAAAAATCGGTTGCCACCTTCACCCTCTCGTATAGAGTATACTTCTTGCCGACAGATTTTCCATGTGCTAGTACCTTTTGAGGCTTAGGCTTATCATCACTGTTTATTTTGGCTCAAAATGAAGTCAAGTTCGATAGAGTTTTGATAAAGTTTTAAGTTTGAAATTTGAAGACACGGATAGCATGGTACAGTAGTATGCAATGCTGCAAAAAATTGAGCGGTGCTCATATTTGTAGAATGAAAAATGTTCAAGTGTACTTCATACACAAATAACATCATTGAGTTGTGTCCTTGAACCTTTGTAGCGTTCGTTTATGCAGGGCTTTCGAATTATCCTCAATGTCGACGTCCATTCAGCAGATGAAGAAGCACGAAACTAACAAGTGAAACCATGTTAGCATACTAATCTCAATCTACGTACCAGGGATAGATCCATAATCAATGCTTAGTATAGGTTACATAGAAGGGGAATAAAAAACTAGTCAAACAGCTAGAGGCTTCACAGTCAAATATACCCGGTCAAGGACCTGCAAAAGTGATCCCAAACAAGTCCTGGCTCGTGTAGAGGCAACCCCCTCGTCTCTCCCACGCTCGCCGGAATTAATCCATTGCTTCGTCTCATGATGAATCCACCATTGATTCAAAGCCAAGTTCATAAACTTGATAGGTCCGGGGTTAGAAAACACGAAGACTCCCATATCTGCGCCTTCCGTTTTCCTACTGTGAGACATATTCTTTCTATCTTCAACAATCAGTGTGTGACCATCGTAGCGCGCCACGCATGTTGACATGAAGTACAATTGACCAGCTCCGTACATTATGATTTTGGAACATGTCATTCACCCACTGCCACCGTATATTCTGCGGTTGAAGGGAGCTGCTGGTAGTTTATCCTCAACGAATTGAAAAAGAAGTAGAGGGTTTATGAGCGTGCCATCATCAAGCTTTTTGATGTAGTCTTGTTGTACTTTTGTCCGATTTTTTGTTGCTCCAAACTTGAAAAAAGGCGGAGACTTTCCATCTTCCATACTCTCGCGGATGTTCAAGTACTTGCAATCTCCCTCTGGATCTCTATCACCAATGAGATCTGTTGCTACTCAAAGGCTGCTCAGAGTCGTCATGGCCATACGGTCGATCTGATCCTCCAGCAGCAATGATAAACGTGTAAGGCACTTGGCAAATGTCAGAGAGAGGGTTATCCTCGACCTGTCTAATATATTCGCTGAGCTTGCAAATTCTTGGGTTGCCTATACTCATATATGCACCCCTGATATATTCTCTCCTGTTTCGTTACTTCTTGGCACTATTGGTTGAAAATATTCCCAGATGCATTGATGTTCGAGCGCTTCCAAAACCGAGAGGAGTTTCGTTGTTGTAGGCATGAAGATTTTCGTCCATTCTGTTAAGTTCTCTCTCAGCAGAGGAAAAGACTTCATGGGAACAGGTCTATCTATTCTTTGCCAATCAACAGAAACGAGTCCAGCTAGCATATCCAAGCCGAGCAAAAAAGTTACTTGCTATGCTGCAAACCTCCTCTTTTACTGTAATGATGAAACATGAATCTTTGGGATTTTGGAGATTCAAAAAGGCAGGTGGGTGTAAATAGGAAATAAAAGCGACAACAGAAAATGATTGCCATGCTTACGTGATAATGGAAGAAGAGGAGATTTGTTCTGTCCGTACCTTAGTACTGTATTGGAGCCATGTTTACTGGATGATGATACCGAAGTATGAGATTCAGGTAGGATAGGTCTGTCCGCTTGGCTGCTCTTTGTGCAACAGATTATTGAGTGACTGTTTGATCCAATTAAGACTCCACTGTAGTTTCATATTACTGTGTCAATCAAAAGAAGCATTCAGTGTTCTGTGTTGTGTTTTGTTTCCACGAAAGCATACAATCCTCAATGTCAAGAAAACGCTTTTCGCAGGGTTTTTGAGTGCCAGAAAACAGAAAACCCTGATGAGTCATTGTTTTGACACGATACACATCACGCATGGGACATATCTCAAAGTTGTTTAAATACAACGACGCCAGACATACTGCATGCAGACATTGAACATGCTCGTAACATTTCATTTGGAAAAGGGGGTGTTTGAGTGATCTAATCACTCAGATTGTATTATTCATTGCTATTTTTAATACATTCGAACATACACTTGTCAAACTCATCTATTTACCTATGTTGATGTACACTTCGAGCCCTCAACAAATGCCCACTGAACAAGCAATAAAACTTAGACACTTGAATAAAAAACGACTGCATACGTATTTAAAACTTACATGATGATGTACCGTACGAGAACCCTTAGTGAGGCGTCATTATTTGTTTCATCATGCATGATGGGACATAATAATAATGATAACTCAAAGATTACAATAACTTTTAAACGACGCCAGACGTACTGCATGGCCACTTAAAAGATCACAATAAATTTTAAACGACGCCAGACATACTGCATGGCCGCATGCAGATATGACTGCATGCAGACATCGAACATGCTCGTATCTCTGGCTGGATAGACATTTCATTTCTTCGTTTCCCTCGTAGTTAAAAGTTTATGTAATCTTTCAGTTATTATTATTATCATTTCTTCGTTTCCCCGAGACTTCTGTCTACTCGTTTCAATTTGAGTGAATGAATTTTGAACGGAGAATTCCCAATTTGGCATATGTCGGCATTGTGCAGGCAAATGTCGACATTGTGGCATTGTCTAGGCATGTGTCTTATAAGAGTCATTATTTTCGAACAAACAGCAAGTTTCGACAGTGCGAATCACTATCGGACTATTCTCTATTCTCTTTTTTAAAGGCGATGATGTCAGAGTGCGGCATGAATATCGATACTTTTCTGTCTAATAACCACAAGGGTGCAGGTTTATCAGTTTGGTTGAAGTTCAACTTTTAAAAAGTTTTATTTATTAAAGACTTGCCTTTTCCCACGCAGGCGCGAACACGCGAAAAGGAATCCTGCATTATTATTGTTATTTCCAGATGCTGTAATTTCCTGCACTCACAAAAAACAAAAATTGATAATGGTTAGCTCTTCTACCTTTCGTTCATCCGATTTGCGAAATTCAAGACATGATCTCTCATCAGAGAATGACAAGAAAACTCCTTCTTCCAGGAAAATTAAACGCATTGTATCTATCACAGTCGTTGCGTGTGCTTTCTTCGCATATTCAAATCACTTCTTTGATCTTAGTCATCGTCGCCTTAGGTGCAGAACTATGGCAGAGATCAATGCATATGCTGTTGGAAGCGAAGAGCACGAGCGCCTTCTCTTGTCACCTGGTGACGGTCCCTGTGTCACTGAATATCCTGTAAATGCTCCAGACGAGGTTACATTTGACGCAGAAAGTCCCCAAGCCAATTTAGAGCCCTCCTTTGAGGTAGCCCAAGAAGAAGTTCCATTGCCACCAGTCAATGACCTGGGTGAATACATCTTGGAACCTGCTCGTTCCGACGGTTTCGTAGAAGCCCCAGTGGTAGAAAGTCAAGTTGATGTCTTGGATACATTCGTTCCTGAAATCTATGACCCCGACGAAGCAGTTTTGAGGTCGCTGGATAATGATGCTGGAACTACTGCATATGCTGTAGCTATCACGGGCTGCCCGACTTGGTACGAAGACACGACTGTTGCTCCCGACACAGGAAGTGAATTGTACGAGTTAACTGCAGTCGTGAAGTCTCAAGTTTGCGAGACCACCGAAATAGCCGCCGCTAGATTTCTCACGCAGGATTCTGCAGCAAGAGGAAACAGGAAACTAGCAGCTGGCGCTATGAATTACACAATGTAAGTAAATGTCACAATGAACGCTCGAAGTGCTATCTTTATCCTTTTGAAGTTCTTCGGGTCTCAACAACTGTTTGTTTGTACTTCCATCAATAGGCACGCACTTGTCCACCCGATGGCCAACTACTGTCCTGTTGAGGGAACCGGAGGAGAGCTATATGACAGAACGCAACTCTTCAAGTCCCAGAATTACAATGTTGAAATTCTCGGTCATCCTATCACTGATATTGACTTGAAGGAGACCAACCCATACATCGCAGACAATATTGAACTTGATGTAGGAATAAGAGATTCGATGAAACTCCAAATCTGGACATTGACATCGCACCCTATTGCAATTCTAATGGACTTCAACACGATCCTTCAAAAGCCACTAGACGAAGATATTGATTCTCTTCTTGGAAACCCCGCGCTCAAGGGTTACTATATTAGATCTGTCCCTGATGCAACCTCTAATGAATCTGGCGTGGATACTGGATTTCTCATCATCAAACCTTCACTGCAAGAGTTTGATAACATCGTTAATTCTTACATTAACACTCCTTTCGACCCTATTTCTGGATGGAATGGAGAGGGCCATCACAGGTTTGTTGGAGGCATGGGAATCAGTGGCTTCCTCTCATATTACTTCTCCAAGGACGAAGGATATGTCCAGCTCAACCGCTGTATTTACGCCAACAATGTCGACGACGAGTGCCTAGAAACGGTTGACATCTCGGAAGTCAAAGTGGCGAAAGATTATGAGAAAGTTTGTGGTGATCCCCTCAAATGTCCTTACGATCAACCAGACTGGAGTGCGGAGAAACTTCAAACATGCCATCAGTTGCACCGTAAATGTAAGTTATCTACGCAATTGATTATTTTGTGGACAGATGGTACATTCCAGTCATTTTTACATGTCTAACAATTATGGCGTCCTTTCCAGTTTATGAATACCGTTACCAGTTTGAAGAAAAGTTCTTCGACAAAGGCAATAAACAGGAGAGAATTGGTCTGTTCAAGCGAGAAATTTTCCTTGGATACTGTAGGCAGTAAGTACAAATTGCCTTGGCGACGTAATCCAAAGAATCATAATAACCTCACTCACATTGTCTACAATTTACGAATAGACCTGGATCTGATGGTCATCTTCCGTTGATAGGTGATGTTATCGAGAAGCCAGACTGGCAGACTGTTTGTCCTCCTGGCTCGTGTCCTCAAGGGAGTATGATGAAGACCGACTGCACTTGCACCGCACCTGAAAATCCTTGCGATGCTTGTCCCGATAACACGTTCTGCCAGTTGTCTCCCACTCTGATGTGTATTGACTGTACTTGTGGCTTTTGCGATTCTGTTGGAATTGACTGCTGCGAATTTAACGGCGTGAATAACTGCAAGGCAGCAGGAAATGATAGCGACAACACAGAGTGCGTAATGCAGAATGATTTCTTCCCTGCTTTTGAGGGGGCTGGAAACATTTGCGGAGGAGTAGAAATTTCCAGGACTGCCGTTCCGAACGGCTGTGGATGTAAACCAAACTCTGATTCTCCATGCACTTATAACAAAGAGTGGGGTGAGAAATCATACAAATGCTTTGTATGCACTGCGAATGACTTGTCCATAGGAGCTTGCGATACTTGCAAAGAGTGTGTCTCACAATGCAACAAAGGAAGTTGCATGTTAACCGCGAAGACCTCTGAAGAATTTTCCAGTTGCTTGAAAGCTATGAAGGATTCAGATTGCAGAGCAAACTGTCATTTCCAATGCATGAAAAACTAGAGAGATTTGCTCTGAGATCTTTCTAGAAACGCACCAGCAAGTTCGATTTCGAGGAGAACTTGATTATCCGCATGATCTATTCGAAACTGGTATAATACAAGAAAGATACAAAATCGGCTGCTTTTCTAATATTTATAAGTCATAAAACTTTATTTGTTTATAAAAGATAGCTCTCTGAAAAAATGTACGTTATAAACTCTTTCATTCATCACCTACAGCCTGCTCATTTGACTATCAAATCCTCAGTTGACAACCACTTTGAATGTCCTACCTGCAGAGCTAGCATCACCAGCAGGAGAGACTCGAGGAAAGTTCATCTACTTGAAGATATTGGAAGTGAAGTAGTACGCGTGGTTGCCCTTGTTCTTGTTAATCAACCCCCCCTTCGTCTAACTTCTTTGATGTGTTGTACTGATATTTCGATCACCAGATGAATAAAGTAGTTCACAGCGCAATTGAATCACTGGATAGTGTGAGCGCTTTGCAGACAGCATCAGAGGACCAAGAAGCCATTGTTCACAACACTGCAGAAAACAGTGAAAAAGAAGCCTTCTCAAATTCCGAAGATCCAGTGCAAAATAATGGATCAGAAAATGATGCGGAACATCATCATTTTCCTGTCTGTGCCTCTCCTCGAATGAAATCGGAAAGAAAGATAAAACCATTGACGGTGATGCGCCTGTGCCGAAAAGGAGAATTTCAGTGCGACAAGGTAAAGACGATTCAACCCAATCGAAGAAATCGTGTAAGGTCTAAAGTTTTGATGAATGGATCAATGAGCTCGTTCAATCCGAAGAGGGGGTTGAACACTGTCATTTGCCTTGCACGTATCCAGGCAATCCGTTACTGGGATACTGGTGTAGCAGCGCGAGAGCAGCATCTGATTCCATTGGCTGGCGACCATCTACGACGAGGGATTCGAGAAGCGCTGTCATGAGCTAATAGCATTCAAAGAGGAGTTTGGACACTGCAATGTTTCTCAAAGGTATCCTGCCAACCCGCCATTCGGACGACGGTGTAACAGCATGAAGATGCCATGCAAACACATTCAAACCGGTTTGAAAACAAACACCAATCTTGCGCAAGACAGGATTGAGCGACTGGAGAAGATTGATTCCGTTGGTAGCTCATCTACGATGAGGTATTCGAGAAGCGCTGCCAAAATCAAAGAGGAGTTTGGACATTACACCGGTACCACTAGAACATCATACCATAAAAAACAAATGGGAATGGAAACAATGACCAAACTTTCTCAAGATAGGACGACACCACCAGAGGAAATTGACTTCAAATGGCAAAAGTCTAGGCACTGGAGAAGTACTACCGCGAGCTGATAGAAGTATACAAATACCTGCAAAGTATCCAGACGACTTTGGCGTGGTGAAAATAAAATACAAAAGAGAATGGCACAAATCGAAGTTTCCTACAAAATTGAATTGCGCGGGGGCGATGGTTACGATCATCTTGGAGCCACCTGCTGACTTACGCAGATCGGCACTCGTAACCACCTTACTCTTTTAGGATGCTGCTTGTTTGTTCGTCATGGCTACCATCGCTGCCGCCATGGGATTGTGCGAGGACAACACCACTGAAGTTTTCTCAAGCTACACGTAGTCGAAAATGTTGGTGTGTTGTTTTATGCAAGCAGGCGAAGGCGAAACGGCGGCCTTCCCTACATGATCATCACTCTACCGTACCATATGTACTGTATCACTGTATCATACCGGCAGCCGGTATGAATAGAAAACGTGATCACAATGCAAGACAGTAAAATTTCAACACTCCCCTAAAAAGTTCAGTGCTGAAAGAAATATTCTCATTGTTGTACGTACCACTAGACATACTTTCAACTTGCTGAATGTACGCAAACGAAACAGAAAAATGCTCTCATCCAACAAGAAGAAGTAAAAATACACAACGTATCGTGACACCAACAACAATGAACTCGACGTCGAGGGGCTTACTGTGAGCACCAAGGGTGGCGTCTACATCCCATTCCCGGAGAAGATGTTCAACATGCTCCAATGTATAGCAGTACTTTCAGGAGCGATAATCTTTGGACCATTGTAGGTTGCCGTGATGAGATTGTTGTTTCCACCACTTGGGACGAGGTGGTTGCTCTACATTACTTGACATATAATATATCTTGCCGCATAGCGCACAGATGGCCGATCAGCGTCGCCTTTGAGAGCGAGCAATCGTCCTGTTTACAATGGTGTAGTAGACAACAAAGATAAGCTCGCATGAAAACCTTTTTGGGAATGAAATCACTGAAGAACGTCACAATTGCTGTCTTTTCCTTTGCTGTAGGAACTGTTTCAATCAGTATATTCGAAACTAAGACGTGTAGAGCTTTCCATGGCGAAAAAATTACAGAGAAGAAATCAAACTGTGTGGATGTCATTGGTTTACAAAATAGAACTCCAGGAACCGGCAAGAACAACGAACAACAAGTCGAAGTTGAAAATTGGAAATATCATAACCTATGTATTAAAAAAGAGAAAAAGAGACAACTGTAACGTACCGATACTTTCGATGAAACGCAGTTCAGTTCACACTTCGAAACAATTACCAATTACCAATAACCACCGTCTCCGGTCTCCTCCGGATCGCTATCATCATCAATCATCAATCATCAATCATCAGTCATCACTTAGTTAGTTTGTCAACAGAGTGTCAACATTACATACCATCTGAGATCGCAGTAACGTACAATACCGTTAAAAGTACAAACTCGTCTTCATCGATCGAAGGATACAATTTCTTTCACTAAGATATGATATCACGGGGCAGACTCTTTTGGGTTGCTATCCTTGCCCCTTCAATAGCCTACGCATTTCATGGCTCGTCCATCCCACATCCAAAGGGAACGACTGCTGATATAACTTTCCGGTTACATGCAGCTGTAACCAAGGAACAATCGCCACCATCTGTTGATCCAAACGCTGATCTTCAAAGAAAACTACAAGCACAGACACTGTCACGCATAACGATTCCATCAATAGCTTGTGCTACATTATGCTACGCTTCATTTCCTTCCATCACAATGGGCCTTCAAACTGCGATCCACGACGCCTTCGATGGCGCAAATACCGGGTATGGGTATGAAGCGCTCAACCTGATCCTCACTGATAACTCCAATCAGTTCATTCAAAATGTTCACAATTTCCTTTCCCTGCTATTTTCCTTTTTGACGGGCAACACCTTATTTTTCCTATACAGGAACCAGGAGAAATTGTATTACGCACTCTTTGAAGAAATCTCCGCATTGACTAGTTTACTTGAACAATCAGCGTTATTGGCAGAAGGGAGAGAGACGTATCGAATTCTATTGGAATGTATTTCGCGCTATGTAGAAGATGACTTGAAGCTTGTGACTGATTACAAAACTATCAATGGAGAAACGTCTACTTCTTATCTCTCATTTGTGCTCGATGATGTAGATTTTGCAAGGGAAGATCTTCCTGCATTAATTTTGAGCCGAAGGCCAAAGTACGATCCGCTGGAGACTATTTTGTATGTAACCAGTGTCGGAGAGCCAAATCCCATATATTCCACAGTGAGGGAATTGCGTAAAGCGAGGGCCAAGAGACTTGGAGCTCTACAGAGAAAGATGCCAGAGGTGAATATGTATCTACTTTACGTGCTTGGTTTCACAGTATGGATTAGTTTTCCAGTTGTTGCGGCAGGGTCACAAACAGTAGGAGGGGACGCTTTGCTCGAAGTATTTAGAGCACAGCTGAGTGTAGGCATATTTGCAATGGCGGGACTCTTGGGGATAATAAATGAGCTGAAACGCCCAGAAGTTGCATCTGCATACAATGTTGACTACTCTCTTCTCAGGAAGCTTATTGGTGGGATCGAAAATGATTTGCAGATGAGAATGAAGCGGCACCAACAAATGGTGGCTCGTCAGAGTGCGACGGAAAATGTAAGCCAAGATGACGAGAAACCAACAAAGAGATTTTTTGGAAGAAAGCGGTACCAAAAAACTCAAGCCTTGGATCCACCTAAATAATCAATCTGTTTTTGAGTACTTTAGTGTACGAGTCACTCTTACTTTAAGTTAGCCGCATGATCTACTGACGCTTACAAGCTCCAAATCCGATCAATCAATGCTACCGTAGAAGCAAGGTGTTTCACCAAATTGTTGCTATTCCATTGCTCCATTTCTGAGATTCCTAAGGTCAAGGGGTACACTTCGCTTCCGTACCTCTTCTTCTTATCAATGAACGCCATCTTTGCCTCTCTCGCAGTAGCTTTATTGGAAATGATTGCAAGATTACCAAGCCTATTAACCCATTTATCACGTTCATCGGCATCGGGCCAACTTGCGCCCCATGCCTTCTTATTAGCTTTGACGGGGAGGATTGATTCCAAATAGGTATCCGCAGCATTATTGATGAGGTCTTCGCTGTCATGTTGCGAAAGAACGAACGCATTCAAACGCTTCAAAATAGCAATTGCAACCTTCTTTCCAGACGCACTGGAACCAAACTCGGTCACAACTAAAGATTCACGAAGAGATGACTTGTCTTCTTGAGTGATCGCCGAAAACTTCCCCTTTTTACCAATTCCATCAAGAAAAGAAAATATCTTTAGGGATCTCTCTGTAGCAGAGGGCTTGGTCAAAGCCATCCAAAGAGCAAGCTGTTCCACTTCGTGTAAATATTCATCAAGCTCCATCACAGGCATGGGTTTGCTTCCTTCGGAATTTCCTGCTCTCAAAAGCAATTCAAGAATAATGGTTTCTACCTCCTTGGTAGCTGGGACGTTGCCAGTCATTTCTCTCAAGAATCTCAAACGCATTACAACAGATTTCCAAGCCTTGCTTCCCTTGCTTCCTGCGTAGAATCCAAATAGAGTGAATGTCCCCTCTCTAAACTGCCCAAGCAAGATGCTTGCAGGTTCAACCTTCTTTTTGTAAAACACGTGCCCTTCATGTTTATTCTCAACTACATCCATTCTCAGCCAACGTTCAAGTGCGTGTACCTGATCTCTCTGTCTTATCTTGGTTCTAAGTCCTGCCGTAGCTCTGAGTAGACAAGCATCCGAAACGACCTTTCTGCCAACGGATCCATTATCGATATCAGAGACAGCAGCAAGCTTATCCCAATCATCGAACGTTTTGTACATGTTACTCTCTTCAGATGTGTATCTACGAAAATGAATTTTCAACGTGAGCGTGAGCAAATCTTTTATCGTTCACGAACGCCAAGGAGGTTCCGATTTCATCGCAATATTCGTAGTTCTGCTTACCTGAAACAAACAAGTCCCTTGAAATCATCAATGGGCTCATTGTCTTTCCCCTTTCCTTGGGCCATGACCAAACTCCTAGCAATAGTCGCAGACTCTGGAATACAGACTAACATGTAAACGTTCTCAACCAGGTAATCAAGAAACTTGACTCTTTCGGTCTTACCCATCTCAGCCACACGACTTGATAACATATTAAAGTTTTCGTATATGCGCTGATTCGCCCTCGTCATCTTTTTCACATGGACATGTTCCAATTCGTTCATTTCATTCTTGAGGATATGGCCAAGGATCTCGTTGTCTCTCTTGTTCAGCACAATACGAACAAGGTCAGCCTTGCGGACCTTTGGAGGGTACAACATATTCGCCAATTCATCAGCTGTATCATCCATATCTCCATCCAGAGCAAATGCCTCCCTCAACGCAGCGAACAATAAGCATAGAGTGACGAGACGCTGCTGTCCATCATGGACATCATACCTACTCCCAAGACCGTACAACTCCCTATCCCATTCCATGGGAACCAAGACAATTTGACTAAGTTCATAGTCTTGTTTGGGCTGTTCAGCAGAAAGGATCCCATTCGATCCATCTAGCAAATCTTCCAGAAGCTCCTCAGCTTCCTTGTTGGTCCATTCATAACCGCGGACATTCGTGGCAGTTGAAAACGTGTATTCGCGAGAGTCAAAGATGGATCCAAGTGGAAGACGACTGGTGATTGACGCTATTCCTTCTTTGGCAGGTGCCTGCATTCGGGCAAAGAAGGGAAGATCTCCCAAGGTCATGGGGAGCTTTGTTGTCTCCTTCCTGCTAGCAGTGCTGTACGAGTAGGCATTCGAGTTCGAGTGGTGAGAGAATGTAAATGATTGACATGCTTGTATTATGGCCAGGCCGAGGATGGCTGATAGGATGGCTGTCCATGACGAGTTCATGATCTTTCCTTCCAAAGATGATGTTTGAGTTTGATAGCTATCGACTGGTAGGTGGGGAGTGAAGCTTGATTTATTGCTTCTTCTTTAGAACAACTGTGACACTACTTTTGGAATGGCTGAAAACTGTTGATGGATGATGGCTGTCGCGTGTTTTGTGTGTTGTGGATTGAAGGATGGATCGCTTGTTTTTAGTGCAATAATGTCAAGAACCTTCTTCAACCAATACGGATAATGTTTTGTTATGGAGCACGAAACTTCAACGCAAACAGCCTTATAACGGTCACAGACCCTTTCTTGTCGCCAAAACGTGTTTTGTTATGGAGCACGAAACTTCAACGCAAACAGCCTTATAACGGTCACAGACCCTTTCTTGTCGCCAAAACGACCATGTTTTGCAGGCAGTAAAACAGTCACAATCATAAAAACACTACTAAACTCATCCATTCATTTTTCCACAGCAATAATACAGACAATCTGATGCATAAACCAAACTATCTTACCTATGGATAATCGCGTTTCAAGCGACAAAAGATGAATCGCACTCCATCAATTCAACTGATAGATTTGGAACCACTGGACAAGGTTCTAGCACTTCTAGACGAGCAACAAAAGTTATGGAATTACTATATATAAAAAGTTTGAATCCAAGCGGCAGAGAATAGAAGAGATTGTTGCAATTATAGACGAGCACAAGATCCAGTAGTTAAAGAACCATCAGCTTTCCTATCTTTTCACTTGTTCTGATTGTATTTGTTACAATCAATGCAAATCCAATGCTTTTATCAGGATGATTCAACTTTCAATATGGTGGTTCAACTATGACGAATGATAATTTCACAAACGGAAGGCGAACTACAAACGCGCCGCTATTTAGATGTAATGGTATTGTACTTGTAAAATATTGGGCTCGCGTGTGTTAGACGCATTGGTTTTTATGACGGTACGATGATGAGATTGGAGGAGGTTTGGTGGTGTTGACTTCAGAAAATTGTGCGCGATCGAATTGGGCAGCGGCCGGCCATTCAGAATTCCAGAATGTCCATGGTCGTTTCCTAGTTTCGCGCATGACGAATTACAGCAGCCCCCGCCGTTGGCTGTTCACTTGAATATCATATTATTGTTTTAGTGCGTAGAATAATACAAATCAAGAACCTGACCAAGGAGGCAAAACCACCAGATCACAAAAGGAAGAACCACCATCAATCACACCATGCCCTCCCCAAACCCCTACGAAGGAGACTATCAATGGCCAGACAATCT
>Ga0209712_10002135_pt1 | contig 16508 bp, 13 predicted proteins | sample ArcOceMetagenome_FD_187443 | JGI IMG/M metagenome (GOLD analysis project Ga0209712, IMG submission 187443) | Marine eukaryotic phytoplankton communities from Arctic Ocean - Arctic Ocean - Greenland ARC118M Metagenome (SPAdes) (version 2) | ecosystem: Environmental > Aquatic > Marine > Oceanic...
CTTTTTCGCAAAACGCTAATGCACTACTTAGTAATGTTTCTGGACTATCGACTACAACATCAAATACCCCTGGTAGCTTTTTGGCGGCAACAGGGCGACCAGAAACAATCATGTCCAGTGCTTGTTTTACGCCTGCTAATCGTGGTAAACGTTGTGTGCCGCCAGCCCCTGGCAAAATACCTAAATTAACTTCAGGTAATCCTACCTTGTTAGATGCGAACGTCACTCTGTAATGACAAGACAAGGCCACTTCCAAACCGCCACCAAATGCAGGCCCATTTAATACAGCGACAACTGGCTTAGGTGAATTTTCAATAACATCTAATACTGCAGGCAAATTAGGCTCTAAATCACCACCTGAAAATTCGCTGATATCAGCTCCGCCAGAGAACAAGTTTTGTTTAGACGAAATGACGATCACTTCGACTGACTCATCTGCAATAGCGGCATGTAAATATTCTATAAGTCCAACGCGAACGGACTTGGACAATGCATTAACGGGAGGATTTTGCATCCATAACACCGCTACTTTATTTCCAGATGGTGTTTTAATTAGTTCGTAGCTTACCGCGTCACGATTGACTGCTTTAGATTCGACTTGACTCATGTAGATCTCTTACCAGCTTAATATTTACAGTGGATACTAGGCCACCCATCCCAATCATTCTAATTTATTGATTTTATACTGCAGAATAAACAGGCTTTATTGGTGGGGTAATCCATGCATTGCTTCTATTCATTAAACAGATAATTCTGTATTAGTCTGAGCAAGTTGACTTTTCATGACACTTTTGGTGATCTAGGTATAATTATTTTACAATTTTATTACATTAAGAGTTGAATTTTGCAATTTTTGACAACCCCTGAGCATTGTTTTGAACAAATAACAGATTTTCCTTACGCGCCTCATTTCTTGCAAGTTGATGATAATGAAGGAGATTTGTTAAAATTACATTATGTAGATGAGGGTCCAAGGGATGCCAATATTGTTCTAATGCTGCATGGTGAACCTAGCTGGGCATATTTATATCGTAAGATGATAGAGCCAGTTCTCAAAGCTGGTTATCGAGTAATAGCGCCAGATCTAATTGGTTTTGGAAAATCAGATAAGCCCACCGAGCGAAGTGATTATACTTATCAGCGACATCTAGACTGGTTACGCCAAGTTATCATTCAATTAAACCTTAAAGATATAACCTTGGTTTGCCAAGATTGGGGTGGATTATTGGGATTACGTTTAGTTGCCGAACACCCTGATTTGTTTGCTCGGGTTTTGGCCGCCAACACTATGCTTCCGACTGGCGACCATAAACCCAGCGAAGCATTCTTGAATTGGCAAACTTTCTCTCAAGAAGTAGAGGTATTTCCGGTAGCTGGAATTATAAAAGGTGCAACTGTTACCCCCCTTAGTCCTGATGTTCTTGCCGCTTATGACGCACCTTTTCCTGATGATACATATAAATCGGGTGCCAGACAGTTTCCTCTCCTCGTACCGACTACCCCGGATAATCCAGCAAGCTACGCCAACAGGCTAGCTTGGCAAGCCTTGCAGGAGTTTGACAAACCTTTTATCACCGCCTTTAGTGATTCAGATCCTGTTACAGCTGGCGGTGACAAAATCATGCAAAAACTTATTCCTGGCTGCCAAGGTCAGGTGCATACGACCATTGAAAAAGGTGGGCACTTTTTGCAAGAGGATCAAGGAAAACAATTAGCAGAAGTATTACTAACCTTTATGAATTCCAACCCTATTTGAATTTTAAATTAAAAGAGCAGGAACAATTTAATGGATGAGTTATTAGATTTTAACGGTAAAGTAGCATTAATTACTGGAGCAGGAGGTGGGTTTGGCCGTTTGTTAGCTCAAGGGCTAGCCAAACGTGGATGTAAGCTGGTGATAAGTGACATCAATAAACACAATTTAGATGAGACACTTGCCTTATTGCCAAACCAAGATAACGCTATATCGATGTTGTGTGATGTTTCCAAAGAACAAGACTGCAAAAACATGGTAGACAAAGCCTTAGAAAAATTTGGCAAAGTGGATATTGGCGTCAACAATGCTGGTATTGCTCACGACCTGATCCCTTTACATAAATTGACTGAAGACACCATGAACAGCCAATTTAACGTCAACGTCAATGGCGTACTATTTGGTATGAAATACCAAATAGAGGCGATGCTTAAACAAGGCGAGGGCCATGTATTAAATATCAGTTCTCTAGCCGGTTTAGGCGGAGCACCAAAAGGCGGAGCCTATGCAGCTGCCAAACATGCAGTAATAGGTTTAACCAAAACGGCCGCAGTGGAATATGCCAGAAAAGGCGTGCGCTGCAATGCGATTTGCCCTTTCTATAGCCCCACAGCTATTTTAGGTGAATTTGCTTCAGAAGAAGGACAAGCTCAATTAGCCCGAGGTACACCTATGAAACGTTTATCCAAACCACAAGAAGTGGTCAATGCCATGATATTGATTTTGTCTCCGGGTAATTCTTATATGACGGGACAATCCATAGCTATAGATGGCGGCGTAACCGCTTGGTAGCAGCCTTAGATTAAAAGCTAAGAGCTAAAATTATTATTTAAGACAAAAACACATAATTTAAAGGAAAATATATGCAAGCCTTGATGATGAATTCCCAGTTAATGATCTCCTCCATACTAAGACATGCGGATAAGAACTTCCCAGATTCGGAGATTGTTTCTGTCACTGCAGATAACCCAAGACACAGACATACTTATAAAGACTTTGCTAATCGTAGTCGTCAGTTGGCTAATGCTTTAGCTGAGCTAGGTGCTAAATTTGGTGATCGTATTGGCACGTTAGCTTGGAACGATTATCGCCATCTTGAACTTTATTATGGTGTTTCTGGCAGTGGCATGGTGTGTCATACCATCAATCCTAAATTATTTCCTGAGCAAGTGAATTACATTATCAATCACGCAGAAGACAAATTTATTTTTGTGGATTTGTTAGTAGTCCCTTTACTCGAAGCTCTTAAGGGGCATCTTCCTAAAGTAGAGGGTTACATCATTTTAACCGATGAAGCGCATATGCCCGAGACCACTTTACCTAACGTGATGTGTTACGAAACACTTTTAAGCAAGCAGTCTACTTCCTTTGACTGGCCTGAATTTGATGAGAATACTGCCAGCGCTATGTGTTACACCTCAGGCACAACGGGTAATCCCAAAGGTGTGGTGTATAGCCACCGTTCGACTCTTCTACATGCATTGGGTGGCAGTATGCCCGATGTGGTTGCGGCTTCTTATAAAGAAACCACCTTGCCCATAGTGCCAATGTTTCATGTTAATGCATGGGGCGCACCTTATGCCGCATTAATGGCAGGTTCAAAAATGGTGATGCCTGGGCCTAAAATGGCCGATGGCGAGTCACTACAAAACCTGATTGAAACCGAAAAAGTCACCTTTAGTTCTGGCGTACCAACCATATGGTTAGCTTTATTGGACTACCTAGAAAAAACCGGTAAAACCATCCCTAGTCTCAAACGCGCCAGTGTGGGTGGTGCTGCTTGCCCTAGAATTATTATCGAAAGGTTTAAACATCAACATGAAGTAGAAGTAATCCAAGGCTGGGGCATGACCGAGACCAGCCCTCTTGGTACCATTTACTGCAAAAAAGCAGGTATGGAAGAGTTATCTGAGGAAGAGGAAATCGATTTACAATGTCTTCAGGGCCGAGGTGTGTTTGGTATTGAAATGCGTATCGTAGATGATAATAATAATGAACTACCTTGGGATGGTGTGGCCTTTGGAGCTCTAAAGGTACGTGGCCCTTGGGTATGCAGTGGTTATTATGGTTTATCTCAAGTGCCTGGCTCAGAAGGCTGTCCTGTGGATGAACTTGGCTGGTTTGATACAGGTGACGTTGCCACTATTAATCCACAAGGTTATTTACAAATTACAGACCGTACCAAAGATGTCATTAAAACTGGTGGTGAATGGGTAAGTTCAATAGAAATTGAAAATGCAGCAGTGAATCATCCAGACGTAGCCGAAGCAGCAGCGATTGGACGTTACCACCCAAAATGGACGGAACGCCCTCTACTAGTGGTGGTTCGTCAAGCAGGAACAAGCGTTACCACAGAGCAAGTGTTAGAGTTTTTGCGTAACAAACTACACAAAATATCTTTACCAGACGATGTGGTGTTTGTTGATGAATTACCACATACCGCTACAGGTAAATTGAATAAGCTGGCTTTGAGAAAAAGTTTAGCGGATTATCAGTTTCCTATCCCAGCTTAAGTACAACTTAATTCAGATAGAGGCGCATTAGCGCCTTTTTTTGTACACTTTTTTTTGCACTCAACTCATCACTGATACACATTTATTAACCATTTCAATCTTGCATTTTTTAATATTGTATCTAGGGTGCTCAGGCTAGAGTCATTTGGACTCATCATAAAACACTTTCAGGAAACTATATGAAGCTTAAACACTTGCGTTTATGGCTTATGCTAAGTATGACTATTTCTGTCAACAGCTATGCCAAAGAAACCGCCTATCGATTATCCACTTTGATTAAACCCAGCTATCAGCAGATTACGCTAAAAGTTGACCCAGATAGCCCTTCATTTAGTGGTGAAACGACCATTACAATAGATGTAACAAAGGCCACTGACATCATTGGTTTTTACCAAAAAGACCTCAACATTCAGCAAGCTTACTTAATGAATGGTGACATTCGTATCCCCCTTACCGTTTCATCACATGATTACGATATCCAACATGGAAAAGCCACCCAGAACATTGCGGCTAACCGTTACACCTTACATATTGTTTTTGATGGAAATTTCAATACCACATCAGATGGCATGTATTTGTCAAAGTTTGAGGGGTTGAACTATGTATTTACGCAGTTTGAAGATATGTATGCTCGACGGGCTTTTCCTAGTTTTGATGAGCCAGGATTTAAAATCCCCTATCAAGTAACTGTGATGTCCCCTGAAAAACACACAGTGTTATCCAATACCTTAGTCAATAAACGCACAGTTAAAGATGGTTGGCAGACAGTCGAATTCAATAAGACCAAACCTATGCCTAGTTATTTAGTTGCTTTAGCAGTGGGAGAGTTGGACGCTTATGACATCCCCAATTTAAGTGTGCCAGGAAAAATATACACCCCTAAGGGTCAGGCACACCGAACCAAATTTGCAGCCAAACACACAGCGAGGATATTGCAAAATCTAGAAAGTTATTTTGGCTCTGCTTATCCCTATCAAAAGCTAGATTTTGTTGCTGTACCTAATTTTACTTTTGGCGCGATGGAAAACGTTGGCCTAGTGACCTACCGCAGTAGCTTGTTATTACTTGATGACGAACCTCGCTTAGCCGAACAAAGCAGTACACTGAACGTGATTGCCCATGAATTAGCGCACATGTGGTACGGCAATCTAGTCACTATGGCATGGTGGGATGATTTATGGCTTAACGAAGCTTTCGCCTCTTGGATGGCCAGTAAAGTGATGATGGACCTATACCCGGAACAAAATTTCAAAGGCAGGTTGGTGCAAGAAGGTGCCTTTGGTGCTGACGCTAGCCCAACGGTAAAGCCAGTTAAAAAAGTAGTAAGAAGTCAAAGTGATGTAATGGATGGCCTAGGCTTAAATTACAGTAAGGGTGAGTCTATTTTGCAGTTGATTGAGTCTATGGTGGGCGAAAAAGCGTTCCAAAAAGGCATTCAGACTTATATGAAAAACAACGCATTTAGCAATGCTCAAGCCGATGATCTATGGAAGGTGTTGTCAACTGTAGCCGATTTCGATGTGCCAACTATGATGAAAACTTACTTAGAACAACCCAGTTATCCATTAGTCGAATTTGCTGCAAATGGTGAGATTAGCCAATCTCGTTATCATGTAAAAGGCGCAGAAGTAGAAGAGCAGACTTGGATCGTGCCACTTGCGATTAGTTATAAGAAAAACGGCAAAGTATCTCGCACAAATTTATTCCTAAATACAGCCAAAAAAACGGTCATTGAACTTGCTGAGGCAGATTGGATTTTCCCGAACGAGAACGCCATGGGTTATATGCGCTGGAAAGTGTCAACTGAGCAATTAGCCGCGCTATTGGAGGATATATCAGTATTAAATGTTCGGGAGAAAAAATCCCTACTCTATAATACAGAAGCTTTGTTCTCAGCTGGTGAAATTGACTTAGGTGAAATGATGATGGTAATGGATGCCTTAGTTTATGACAGCAATCCTATGATTGGCAGAGCTGTAGTGTCTACCATGAGTGACTTTCTGTATCTGGTAGACAAAGAAAACGAGGCCATATTTGGTCGATTTATTGCTAAAAAACTTACACCTTGGTTCGAACGCTTAGGTGTCGAAGATAAACCTGACGACTCCACTGATACATCGCGGTTGCGTGGTTCAGTGTACGGTATGTTAAGTCGCTATGCCAATACTCCTAAAGTAGAAAAAGTCAGTGCACAGCTAGCCAATCAGTATTTGGCAGATCCTTCAAATGTCCCTAGAAGCATCGCTACTAGAGCATTAAGGAATATGGCCCGCTTTAGTGATCAAGATTGGTTTACCAAGCTAAGAGACTTTTATGTTGCCAATACAGATGCGAATATTCGTGGCACAATCAGTCGTGCTATGATTTTCACTGATGAGCAACAAATCACAAAAGCATTAGACTTTGCCCTATCGGATCATGTCAGTCCTGCCAACGCAATGATTAATGTGTACGCTGCGATAAGTGGCTTGGATGATCAAACTATATTTTATATTTGGTTAGACAAGAACTTTGATGCTCTGTCTAAAAAAATGCCCGCCTATCATATAGCCAGAATGCCAGAGTATTTTTCAAGCTCGTGTGATGCAGACAATATTATGTTGGCCGAAAAGTTCTATGCAGGTAAAAAGCAAAACTTTGAGGGTATGGCACGCAGCTACGACATAGCCATCGACTCTGCCAAACAGTGCCTATCGTTAAAAGACAATAATCAAGCTAATTTTAATCGTTACTTGAAAGCGGCAACAAATAACTAAGTAACGTAACCCTTTTCTGTTTCAAAAATAGAAACCGGCAACTTTGTCGGTTTTTTTAATTACTGAATTACATCAATTCTTATTAAGAATCATTTGCATTTAGATTCATCTTAAATTATTATCCTACCCATAGAAATCATTCCATTTAACGATTTATTCTTGACTGATAAACAGGTAGGTAATTAATGAAAAAGAGCATTCTTGCGTCCAGCGTTGCCCTGGTGATACTGGCAAATAGTGCCCTTGCACACTCCCCCAAAGCCGCAGTCGAAACTGTGACTATTTACGGTAGTGCAATAAGTGCACAAGCAGCCACAGGCGCGGCGCAATATATTGGTGAAGAAGAGTTAGCTAAGTTTGTTTACAGCGATATTCAAAGAGTTATTCGCCAAATTCCAGGCGTGTCAGTGCAAGTCGAAGACGGTTATGGCTTGCGTCCAAACATCAGTATTCGAGGTGTGGCAACAGAACGCAGTGGCAGGATCACTTTACTTGAAGACAATATCTTGATTGCCCCAGCACCCTATTCAGCGCCATCAGCCTATTATTTCCCTACTATTGGAAGAATGAGTGCTATAGAGGTAGTAAAAGGCCCAGCAGCAATTACTCAAGGTCCTTACACTATTGGTGGCGCACTGAATATGGTGTCTACACCGATCCCAGAAACACAGAGCGGACAAGTCACACTAGAAGCGGCTCAAGATGCCACCTACCGCCTTCACGGTAATTATGGTGATACATTCGATAACGGTTTTGGTTATCTGGTTGAGGCGCACCAATGGCAATCTGATGGATTTCAAGATATAGACCGAAGTGACACCAATACAGGTTTAGATGTAACAGATTTAACTACAAAGTTAGCTTATGCACCGAACAACTCCGCCCACAGTGTTGAGCTAAAATTACAAATAACCGACCAAGACTCTAATCAAAGTTATTTGGGATTAACTGATACAGATTTTAGCCTAAACAGTACAAGACGTTATGGCATGTCTGAACTCGATAATATTTCTACCGAACATAGCCAAGTTATTTTGCGTTATGGTTATGAGATCAATGCTGATTTAAATCTCACAGCCACAGTCTACAATAACCAACATGAACGTAATTGGTTTAAAACTGAGGGTATTGATTTAGATGGCAGCGACAATGCTCAAGATTTTTCTAAAACTAGTTGGTCAAACGTTATCTCTGCACTGAACAATAATGAAAGCCTCAATGGCCTCAGTGCTGACCAGCTACAAGGCATCTTAGACGGCAATATCAATACTGCCCAAGGTAGTATTCAAATACGTTCTAACGCCCGTGAATACTTTTCTCGCGGCATTCAACTTGGCCTTTACTGGGACAAAAAAATTGGTGAGGTTAAACATCAATTGGAAGTCGGCATAAGAGTACATAAAGACGAAGAGGACCGTTTACAACGTAACAGCACATACCAGCAACTTAACGGCAAATTGCAACTCAATGACTTGGGTGAATTAGGTAATGCGGGAAATCGAGTGCAAGAAGCACAAGCATTGGCAATACATATCTATGATCGTATCGAATTTGGCGACTGGGTATTAACACCAGGGTTACGCTTCGAAGATATCGAACAAAAGCGAACGCGTTACAGAGATGGTGAAACACGCACGTTTCGTGATGATCGCGAAAACGATACGCAAGTCATTTTGCCGGGTTTAGGTGCTCTGTATAAAATTAACGAAAATTTCACGTTATTAGCCGGTGCGCATAAAGGATTTACTGCCCCAAGCAACTCTTCTGGGGTAAGAGAAGAAGAAGCGATTAACTACGAATTTGGTTTTCGTTTTGCGAATAATACACTTAATGCCGAAGCCATTTATTTCTTAAGTGACTATGACAATTTATTAGGTGAGTGTACGGCTTCTTCAGGCAGTAACTGTGAAATTGGTGACGCCTTTAATGGTGACGCTGCAACAGTACAAGGTATTGAATTTGTCCTGAAAACAGAGCTAGCTGAATTTAATGGGATCAGCGTTCCCCTTAACATCACCTATACCTATATAGACAGCCAATTTGATACAGACATCGCTGACACTGCGTTTTTTGGTGACGTGAGTGCAGGCGACTCCATCCCGTATATTCCAGAAAACCAAGGCCAAATATCTCTTGGCTTAGAAGGCAACAATTGGTCTGCTTATGTTAATGCGGTTTACGTAGACGAAGTCTGCGTAAAGGCCTCTTGTGCAGCGTTTGAGAAAACGGATGGCAGTACTGTTGTGGATATCAGTGGTAACTACCAAGTGTCTGATGCGCTTAAACTATTCGCTCGTATCGAAAACTTAACTGACGAACAAGATATAGTCAGTAGACAACCTTATGGTGCTCGCCCTAACAAAACCCGAACGTTTTCAGTTGGTGCGCAATATAGTTTTTAATGGTTGCTAACAAGAGCCTCGAATACAAACATAGGTAGATGAATGAATATAAAACCCAGCAAACGCTGGGTTTTATATTATTACGAGCTTTGTTTAGTGAAAAAATTAACCTAAAACTTTGTATTAAATGTTGGGGGTAGTGATGATAAACCGAATTAATTAGATGCATGAGCTGGGGACCAACAGTAAGTTATTATCAGTTAATTAACAAAATCATTAAACAACGGTTAGTTTTTTGCACTCAGAAAACTTATTAATAGTCAGTGTCGACTTCACAGAAATTCAAGCCTTACAACATCAAGGTAATGGGCAAAAAACCGCAAATGTTTTATCCCATACTGCAAAATCACTTGAAGCGGCAGCTGCCGATTTTGTACCAACTTTTACTAACACTATGCATAAACACTATGCATAAAATGGTGTCGCAAATGTCTGATGCATGGAGTATTCCCTTACTGCAAATTACCGATGCTAAGGTACACAACTTATAGCAGACAACATGCATACAATCAGGCTCCTTGATACTAAGTTCACAATGCGACAGGGGTTGTACGAACAAAGGTTAACCGACAATTTATCAATTAAGGTATTGGTTCCAACTGACGATAAGCAGGATATTATTCATTGCGTTATATACCAAGAATTATGCTTGAGAATAGTGAACAACCAATCCCGTTTGCAATATTTAGGTATCATTCAATATTTAACCCATCGAGGCGCGCAAAGTATCATTTTAAGTTGTGCTGGAATAGGTTCATTAGTGGATAAAACTCATACAAAAAGTACACCTTTTAACACTACTTTTATCTATGCACTGGCTGCTATTGAAAAAATTTAAAATAAATTAAAATTTATTTGTTATATTATTCAGTTAGTTACATATTAAAAAAATTTATTTAAATTTTATCATTGAAAAAAACTTTACTAACTACATATATATCTTGTCGACGCCGTAAGGGTTGACACAGAAACACAGGACTTGTTTCTGACGTGTTAACTTACAATAGATAACACATCCCATACTGGGTTTGGTGATAGGACATCTGTACCAAAAACGTCGCCGTTTATTCGGGACAAATTAAATTTTTATATTGCTTAATTTACGAGGATATACACAATGCGTAACATCGACTTATCTCCACTTTACCGTTCTTTCATTGGTTTTGACCACTTAGCGTCAATGATTGATACGGCTTCAAGAAATGAAAAACAATCTACATACCCCCCATACAACATTGAATTATTAGCTGAGGATAAATACCGTATTACTATGGCTGTTGCAGGATTTGCTAAAGATGAAGTTAGCATAGAGGTGCAAGAAAACACCTTACAGGTAATAGGTACTAAAGCGTCAAAAGAAAATAATGATTCTTCCGGCAAGGAAGAGCGTAAGTTCCTACACAAAGGCATATCAGAGCGAAGCTTTGAACGTAAATTCCAATTAGGAGACCACGTTAAAGTATTAGCTGCTGACATAGAGAATGGCCTATTACATGTTGATTTAGAACGTGTGGTGCCAGAGTCAAAAAAGCCAAGAAAAATACAGATTGGTAGTAAACTTATTGAAAACAACGAATAAGTTTTAAAAACATCTCCCTATATTATGTGTAAAAAATAACGGCGCCTAGTGGGCGCCGTTTTTTACATCTACTAATCATCTTTAGCGGTACAAAATTAATATATTCAACACGGACAACGTTATCAGTGAAGCAAAAGTCAGCAACATACCAGATATCCGCTGCCAACTTATCCCAGAATGGCGACGTAAACCAAATGCATGAATAAACCGCCCAGATAACAAAGCGGTGCCCGCTAGGTGCAATATAATAGAGTTACTTAGATTTATCTCAGCAATAAAAAGTAAGATAAGCACAATGGGGGTGTATTCGCTAAAATTACCATGAGCGCGGATCATTTGTTGGAAGTGATGATCTCCCCCATCACCAAGAGATATTTTTTTAGTGAACCGGCCTTTAACAACCAATACTGAAAAGTAGAAAAACAAAATTCCCAGCAACCCTGCATAAAAAGCGGTAATGGGTGTGTGCATATAATCACTCCAAAAAATAAATAAAAGCCACAAAAAAGCCCACTATTCGCGGGCTTTAATCAAAACAAGATTAAGTATTGTTAACTCAATAACGTTTCTAATTGACTACCAACCACTTGAACAGCTTGAGTTCCGTCAATCTTATGATATGCACAATCACCTGAAACAGCTAGCTGAGTGTAATAATTAACTAGCGGCTTAGTTTGTTCATGGTATATACCAAGACGTTTACGCACTGTCTGTTCTTGATCGTCTGGACGGATAGCAAGATCTTCTCCAGTCTCATCATCCTTGCCTTCAACCTTAGGCGGGTTGTAGCGTAAATGATACACTCGACCAGAGTTAGGATGAACTCGGCGGCCGCTCATTCGTTCAACGATGATTTCGTCACCCACATCAAATTCGATAACATGATCGATTTTGATCCCTGCGTCTTGCATTGCATCAGCTTGAGGAATAGTACGAGGAAAACCGTCTAGCAAAAAACCTTTTGAACAATCAGCTTGGCTAATGCGATCTTTCACTAAATCAATAATCAGTTCGTCAGAAACCAGTTTGCCCTCATCCATTACGCGTCTTGCAGTCAAACCAAGCTCGGTCCCTGCTTTAATGGCTGAACGTAACATGTCTCCGGTAGATATTTGTGGGATCCCAAACTTGCCCATCAAAAACTGAGCTTGTGTACCCTTACCTGCCCCAGGAGCGCCAAGAAGAATAATGCGCATACTGTGTCCTCTGAATAAAAATTTAGTTAAAAATAAAACGGCAACTCTACACACTCAACTTTAATGTTACAAGAGTATTAAGGCCTTAAATATAAGACATATGTCGTAGTAAGCTGACTTTTGAGCAGTTAAAACAAAAACGAGCCTGTAAGCCCGCTTTTGTTATATTAGCTCAAGCCTTAATGCGACTATTTTGCTAAGCTCGCTAGTAGCTTGTTCAAGTTTTGCACAAAGCTAGCGGGGTCTTTCAAACTACCCTGTTCTGACAATGCAGCCTGATCAAAAAGAACATCTGTCCATTGAGAAAACTGCTCTTCATCTTGTACCTCAGCTAATAATTTAACTAATTGATGTTCAGGATTCATTTCAAAATGATACTGTGCTTCAGGTACAGGTTGACCTGCAGCCTGCATCAATTTAATCATTTGAGTTGTCATACCTTGTTCATCTGCGACGATACAAGCAGGGGAGTCTGTTAAGCGATGAGTAAATTTAACATCTTTCACTTTGTCACCTAATGCAGCTTTAACCCGTTCAGCTAAACCTTCAACCTGCTTTTCTGCTTCTTCTAAAGCCTTTTTACTGTCTTCGTCTTCTAAATCACCTAAATCTAACGCACCATGGGTGATCGATTGGAAAGATTTTTCTTCGAATTCAGTTAAGTGAGACATTAGCCACTCGTCCACACGATCAGCCATTAACAATACTTCGATGCCTTTCTTACGAAAGATTTCTAAGTGTGGGCTAGATTTAGCCGCTTTGTAGTTGTCGGCAGTGATGTAGTAAATTTTTTCTTGTTTTTCTTGCATGCGTCCGATGTAGTCAGCAAGAGAAACCGTTTGTGCCTCAGAATCTGTACTCGTTGAAGCAAAACGCATTAACCCAGCAATTTTTTCTTTGTTAGCAAAATCTTCAGCAGGGCCTTCTTTTAATGCATTACCAAATTCAGCCCAGAATGCCTGATACTTTTCAGCATCATTTTTGGCAATTTTTTCAAGCATCTGCAACACACGTTTAGTACAGCCTTGACGCATCGCCTGAGTGACTTTGTTATCTTGTAATATTTCACGAGACACATTCAGTGGCAAATCATTTGAGTCCAACAAACCTTTCACAAAACGAAGGTATGTAGGCAACATTTGCTCTGCATCATCCATAATGAATACGCGTTGTACGTAGAGCTTAAGTCCGTGTTTGTGCTCACGATTCCACATATCAAACGGCGCTTTGCTTGGAATATATAACAAGCTGGTATATTCGGTTTTACCTTCAACTTTATTATGTGACCAAGTCAATGGGTCACTAAAATCATGGGATATGTGCTTATAGAATTCTTTGTATTCGTCTTCACTCACATCAGACTTATCACGGGTCCAAAGTGCAGTCGCTTTGTTCACTGCTTCCCAAAATCCTGGAACTGCTGGGATCTTAGTATCATCAGGACCATCATGCTCAGGCTCTTCTTCCTTAAACATTTTAACTGGAATACTAATATGATCAGAATATTTGCTGACGATTGAGCGCAAACGCCAATCATCTAAAAATTCTTTTTCTTCTTCTTTTAAATGAAGAGTAATTTCTGTACCCCGTTCAGCCTTTTCGATATCGGCAATAGTAAACTCACCTTCACCGGCTGATTGCCATTGCACCCCTTGTGCCTTGTCGTCTCCAGCAGCACGAGTACGAACTATGACGTTATCAGCAACGATAAATGAGGAATAGAAACCTACGCCAAATTGACCAATAAGCTGTGAATCTTTTGCATCGTCACCAGACAACTTACCAAAAAACTCTTTTGTACCAGACTTTGCAATAGTACCTAAATGTTCAATCACATCGACTTTATTCATACCAATACCATTATCGGTAATCGTAATGGTACCAGCCTCCTTATCGATACTGAGCTTAACGTGTAAATCACCATCACCCTCATAAAGACTGTCGTTAGACAAGGCTTTAAAGCGTAATTTATCTGCAGCATCAGCTGCGTTAGAGACTAGTTCACGTAAAAATATTTCTTTGTTTGAGTAAAGCGAATGGATCATCAATTGAAGTAATTGTTTTACTTCGGTTTGAAATCCATGAGTTTCTTGATGGGCTGATTCAGCCATGGACAAGTATCTCCTAAGTTGTGGTTACAAAAAATGTTGTGTAGAAGATGAGGTCGCTTGAGTGCTTTTCAAGGGAGGTTTTTTAATTTGTTTTTATTTGGCAACAAAATAGACATCACAGACGGTGCTCGAGTAAATAAGTTCTACCATTGAGCTCACAAAAAATAAATCGTTAAACTAAATGAATGCAGCAGATTTACATTCCAAGCAAAGGGGAAGTTAAGTATGGATAATTTTGGCAATGGCTATTATTCACTTGGCACTTAGCACTTAGCACTTAGCAAATAATACCCACCCCAGCATGAAAATTGGTAGAGATCTTATAAAAACTAAAGTGATAATGTCATTTGTAAATACAAGTCAACACTACTAAATTCAGCGAGAATGAAGGTTTGCCTAAGGCTGTTATTGAGGCACAGAGTCAGATGGAAGCACATCCAAATATTTTTGACGTAAGGTACTGTAGTTACTTTAGTTACTGTAGGCACTGTAGTTACTTTAGTTACTGCAGGTAACTGCAGGTAACTGGCAATAGGAGTATTTCCATAGCAGGCCAAAATCATTAGGTTATTACCTCTCTACGTTTTTACTCACAGACACCTAAATATCTCTGCGCCCAGCAAAAGCATGAGTCAAAGTATTTCCATCAATGAACTCTAATTCACCGCCAACGGGCACTCCATGAGCAATACGGCTAGCTTTAATACCTTGGGTCTTACACATTTGTGCAATGTAATGTGCAGTAGCTTCACCCTCTACAGTAGGATTGGTTGCCAAAATCACTTCTTTGATATCGTCGTTTTCAAATATCTGGGATAACTGTTCTAATCCGATGTCCGCCGGACCAATACCGTCTATTGGTGATAAGTGCCCCATCAATACAAAATAGCGGCCTTTAAACTCCAGGGTTTGCTCAACAGCCAGCATATCTTGAGGAGATTCCACCACACATAATGTTTGGTTTTCTTGTCGCTTGGGGTTAGCGCAAATTTCACAGAACTTATTTTCACAAAAGGTACGGCATTGCTCACAGTGTTTAACGTGTTCCATGGCATTGTGCAATACATGACTTAGCTGAAGTGCCCCTTGACGATTTCGCTCTAGAAGATGGAACGCCATGCGTTGGGCGCTCTTAGGTCCTACACCTGGTAATATCTTAAAGGCATCAATCATTTCTTTAATTAAGGGGCTAAACTGCATTCATCACCTACGGATTTTTGTTTTGTTTGTTGTTAGTATTGCGCAGCTATTGTTTTAAAAAGGCATCTTAAAGCCGGGAGGTAAAGGCATTCCACCAGTCACATCAGCCATTTTTTCTTTAGTGGTTTCTTGAACACGTCTCACGCCATCATTAAAAGCAGCAGCGACCAAATCTTCGATCATCTCTTTATCATCTTCCATGAGACTTGAGTCGATATCAACCCGACGCACTGCATGACTACATGTCATTGTGACTTTAACTAAACCTGCTCCGGACTCTCCTGTGACTTCCATTTTGGCTAACTCTTCTTGATTTTTTTGCATGCGCTCTTGCATTTGTTGCGCCTGCTTCATCATATTACCCATTCCACCTTTCATCATAATCTGTCTCTCTTATTCTTTAATAAATATTTGATTTTGGCTGTTTATCTAGCTTGGATACTTTTTTCGTCTACCTTGGCAGTAAACTGTTGTTGTAACAATTGAATGCCAGGATCACTTTTCACAACTTCTCGTGCATATTCATTACGCACTTGGTTTACTTTTAGTTGCAAAGCATAAGGAGTGTTAATGGGTTTACCTAGTTCAATTTCAAGCTCAATGGAACCATTTAGTGCTAAACAAAGCGCGTCTTTGAGCTGTTGCTGGGCGGTATGTGAAATAAGGTGTGCTTTAGACTCTAAAAGAGTCAATTTAACGGTATTACCCTGTTGATTAAAAGCAGAGTGTAAAGCCAATTGTTTAGTCAATGCAGTCACTTGCATATCTTCAATTAACTTACTCCATTGATCAATTTGTAACGCTTTTAGGACTTTTTGTTTATCTGGCAGAAAAGCAGATACACTCAAGGTGACATCGCCAACATTTATTTCATCTAAATGCGCATTAGAGTCAAAATACTCTGCTTCCTGTAAGGTTTTCTCTGCCGAAAAAGGGCTGCTCATGGGTGTTAGTAGAGTTGGAGCCGAGGGTGTAACTGATGGTGTAACTGGTGGTGA
>Ga0209712_10002136_pt1 | contig 16507 bp, 19 predicted proteins | sample ArcOceMetagenome_FD_187443 | JGI IMG/M metagenome (GOLD analysis project Ga0209712, IMG submission 187443) | Marine eukaryotic phytoplankton communities from Arctic Ocean - Arctic Ocean - Greenland ARC118M Metagenome (SPAdes) (version 2) | ecosystem: Environmental > Aquatic > Marine > Oceanic...
TGGCACCACCTGATCCCATTCCGAACTCAGAAGTGAAACACATTAGCGGCGATGGTAGTTTGGGGTTTCCCCATGCGAGAGTAGCACATTGCCAGGCTCCCATTTAGAGAAAGGGCTATCCGTAAGGTTAGCCCTTTTTTGTATCTGAAATTTAGTCAGCGCTTGTGGCTCAGTCGGTTATGCATCTGAGCAGGTACAGGCAAACCTTCTTTATCCTCCTTCAAAGTAGCACGGGTATGGCGCTGTAGAGTGCCTCGCACATTGCTGGAAGGCCAGTCCCGCATGGAATACCCAGCAGGCGCCCATTTAAAGAAAGGGCTATCTGTAAGGGTATCCCTTTTTTTATCTAAAATTTGCAGAGGTTGATGTCCCTGCTGACTTTTTAGCCGGTGACCTTCCGTCTAAACAATATGACATGTTAGCCTGCGGTCAACTCGTCACGAGGTGAAATATCCGGTCTTGGGCATAGCTTGACTCGTTTCAGTGAAAGGAACCGTAGTCCTGAAAGCTCCACATCCACTGTGCTGCGAGAGTAACTCAGTACTGGAAACAGACCCGTAGAAACTGTTTAAATAAAAAGTCTTCTTTATCTGGTGGCCTTATGCATCTGATTGGATTGTAAGACAGTCGTACAAATTTGTGTGGGAATTGTGGTATTAAGCCCATGCGCTTATCGCTACCTTGTGTAAACCTTAACAAAGTGGATTATCTTGACTCATTTTTAGCATGAATATGTTTTGTCATATATTCATGCTGATTGATATTAAGACACGTCAGTTTTATTTTTAGTCCCATCTCAAAGTACTATCGACACATATGTATAATAGGAATTTAAATTTCGTCCGTTCTCTTCTCTATACGAGTAGTTGTCTTGCTAAATACAACTTTATAGATGGGCTTTTAATTTTTATTGGCTTTGATTATGTTGTTAAACTTATAATAGGGGGAATAAATGCTTAAACAACGAAAAGGGTCTAAGGAATACAGAGAAGTGCCACTACTCAGATGTTTGATCTCTGCCTAGTAGTGTTAACGCGGCTTCTTTGGCGGGTTTATGGTTGTAGAGTACTTCGTAGACTTGTTCACAAATAGGCATTTCAACACCGATTCGTTTTGACAGAATATGCACTTCTTTGGTATTTCTGTAACCCTCGACGACTTGTCCTATTTCGTCCATCGCCTCTTGAATACCTAGACCATTTCCTAAAGCTAAACCGAATCGTCTGTTGCGGGACTGATTGTCTGTACAAGTTAATACTAAGTCACCTAAACCTGACATACCCATAAAGGTATTAGGTTTAGCGCCCATCTTGATACCTAGTCTGGTCAGCTCAGCTAGTCCTCTCGTGATCAGCGCTGTTCTAGCGTTAGAACCAAAGCCTAGGCCGTCAGATAAACCTGCACCAATTGCTATGACGTTTTTGACGGCTCCGCCTAGCTGTATACCTATGAAGTCATCATTTCTATACACTCTAAATGATTTTGAACAATGCAGTTTATTTGCAAATTCAATAGCAAGATCTTCATTTGTAGAGCTCATTGATATGGCTGTGGGAAGTCCGGCTGCCATTTCTTTAGCAAAGGTAGGGCCTGACAATGCTGCAATAGGCGTTTCGTTACCTAAGATGTCTACAGCAACCTCTTGTAAAAGCCTACCTGTGTCAGGCTCTAATCCTTTGGTCGCCCATATAATTCTATGCCAAGGCTTTAGGTACGGTTTTGCTTGTTGCAACGTGCTATAAAATGCGTGGCTTGGCACAACGACTAGGATGTCTTGGCTGTTATTTATCGCTTTACAGAGGTCTGATTCCAGAGATAATTCTTTTGGGAATGTAGCATCAGGAAGATACTTTTGATTACATCTTTCTATAGCCATCAATTCAATTTGCTGTTTATCTCGTCCCCACAACACAGTTTTAACGCCATTGCGAGACAGACAAATTGCAAGGGCAGAACCATATGATCCTGCCCCTAATACACAAACTGAATTCACTTTAAAATCAGCCGTATTATGCGTCTAATTTCTGCGGAGCTTGTGCTTGTGCTTGTTCTTGAGCCTGTTGAGCGCGCTTTTGCATATAGGCTGCAAAAATCGAGTTGAAATCAACAGGTGCCAAGTTTAATGGTGGAAAAGTACCACGATTCACTAAATTTGAAATGGTTTCCCTAGCATACGGGAACAAGGTATTGGGACAAAAGGCACCAATCATTTGAGCCTTATTTTGTTCTGGCATTTCGCCAATCATGAATATGCCAGCTTGTTGAACTTCACATAGAAATGCTGTTTCGTCACCAATTTTGGCAGTAACAGTGACTGATAATGTCACTTCATACAGGTTTTCACCTAGTGGATTGCTCTTTGTGTCTAAGTCTAACTGTACTTCTGGTTTCCATTCTTTTTGAAACATGGCAGGTGAGTTAGGTGTCTCAAAAGAAATATCTTTAGTATATATTCTTTGAATTGAAAACTGTGGGCCTTGCGTCGCTTCTGGCTGCGCTGCAGCTTCGTTTGGTTGATTCTCGTCAGCCATGATACTTCCTTTAATTGAGTTGTTAGTCAGCTAATAAACTGTCTAGTTGGTTTTTTGCTTCTAGTGCAAACAATTCATCACATCCACCTACATGATAATCTTTGATGAAAATCTGTGGAACTGTAGATTTACCTTTTGCCCGTTCGATCATTTTGCTTCGCAATTCAGGCATTACGTCGATTTCAATTTCATTAAAACTAGTTTCTTTTTTGGTCAATAAAGCCTTAGCCCTATGACAATAAGGACAATGCCCTTTAGTATAAATATCGACTTTACTCATATTTATCTCCTGACATTTATTTGATCACGGGTAAACTTGCAGCTTGCCAAGCATTTATACCACCTTTCAAAGTCACTACATTTTCAAATCCTGCTTTAAGCATTTGAGATGCTGTGCGTTTTGACGTCATGCCCATAGCACAAACAATAATAATGGGTTTGTCTTTTGACTTTTCAAGTGTAGAAAAGTCGCCTTTAGTGACTAACTCCGCTTTGATTTGTTTAGAGCCTAAAATATGACCCTTTTTAAACTCCGCAATGGGGCGAATATCCAGGATATAAGCATCTTCCTTGTTCATTAATAAAGTAGCTTCATGTGTACTTAATTCTTTTAATGATGAAAGCTGGCTTGCCACTGTGGTGTATATAAGTGCAACTAGAAGTGCGGCGAACAAACCAGATAAAATATAGTGATTAGAGACAAATTCTACCATTTGATCCATAACAGGTGACCCTTAAAGGTGAGTAACTTAAAAAAACGAGGCCAAAGTATATAGATTTTGTGTGTAGAAACCAGTCCTAGGGTGTATTCATCCGTGCGACAAGGAATAACTTATTGTTATACATTTGGTTTTTAAAAGCATTTAGCCGTGACGTGCACTGCGAGTAAGGATAACATTAGCCTATTATCAAGGTACTAGGCCATGTATATACATTATATTCCACCTTAGTATGACTCACAAAATTAATAAATAGTTTTATCTATAAGGGCTGCACAATGACTCAAACTAAAAAGACCACCGCATTGATTATTCTTGACGGTTGGGGTCATCGGGAAGAATTAGAAAGTAATGCGATCGCACATGCTAACACACCCGTTTTAGATGGCTTGTGTCATGCCTACAGCCACTCTTTAATATCTGGATCAGGATTAGACGTTGGTCTTCCTCCGGGGCAAATGGGTAATTCTGAAGTAGGCCATGTCAATTTAGGTGCAGGCCGTGTGGTGTATCAGGACTTTACGCGAGTGACTAAGGCCATTGAGGACGGTGATTTTTTTGAAAATCCTGTACTTATAAAAAATTTAGACATCGCTATTCAAGCAGATAAAGCCATCCATGTTATGGGGTTATTATCAGCCGGTGGGGTACATAGCCACGAAGATCATATTTTTGCCTTTTTGAAAATGGCCGTAAAGCGCGGCGCAAAAAAGTTATATCTACATGCCTTTTTGGATGGTCGCGATACACCACCACGAAGCGCAAAGGGTCCACTACAGTCAGCTGATGCAGTGTTTGCCGAATTAGGCTTAGGCAAAACGGCCAGTGTCATTGGTCGTTATTATGCGATGGACCGAGATGCCCGTTGGGATAGAGTCGAAGCTGCTTACAATTTGATTGCACATGGTAAAGCAAATAAGGTTGCCACGAGCGCTACTGAGGCCTTAGATGCTTCATATCAACGAGACGAAAATGACGAGTTCATGCAAGCCACCATCATTGGTGAGGCAGTTCCATTGGAAGATGGAGATGCTGTTTTCTTCATGAATTTTAGAGCCGACCGAGCCAGGGAAATTAGTCGACCTTTTGTTGAGAAAGATTTTAGTGAATTCGATAAAGATACACACATTGAGCTAAGTGCTTTTGTAACCTTAACGCAATATGCAGAGAGCATAAATGCTCCAGCAGCATACCCACCTGTACCATTAGTGAATGTTATGGGAGATTGGTTAGCTCAGCATAATAAAACGCAATTGCGTATATCTGAGACTGAAAAATATGCTCATGTCACCTTCTTTTATAGTGGTGGGCGAGAAGACTTGTATAAAGGTGAGGAGCGTATTTTAATCCCATCACCAAAAGTTGCCACTTATGACCTGCAACCAGAAATGAATTCTGCTGAGTTAACCGATAAGCTAGTCGTCGCCATAGATTCTGGTAAGTTTGACGTCATTGTTTGTAATTATCCTAATGGGGACATGGTCGGGCATACGGGTAACTTTGATGCAGCCGTCAAAGCTTGTGAGGCTGTTGACGCCTGTGTTGGCAGAGTCGTTGAGGCTATTAAACGTAATGGTGGTGACTGTTTAATTACAGCTGATCATGGAAATGCTGAAAAAATGCAAGATGAACAGACAGGGCAAGCACACACCGCACACACCAGTGAACTCGTTCCCTTTATTCACGTAGGACAAAAATCAACGGTTAGAACAGGAGGCACATTAAGCGATGTGGCCCCCACAATGCTGTATTTAATGGGGATGGAACAACCACCACAGATGACCGGTACTTCTATAGTCACATTGGACTAATCAATTGAGATTGATGCTGCACACATTATTACAAGCTCAAAGCCTAGCTAGTAGGTTTTCCTTATTGCTAATGTTGTGTAGTGTTTTTTTTGTATTCGTTGTAAACGCCCAAGAACAGTCAGATCTTAAAAGTATTCAACAACAAATAAAAAACAAGCAGGTGCAAATCAATCAACAACTGGCGACTGCCAAGACGCTTCAAGATAACCTGAAGGTTATTGAAATACAGATTGCAAAATCAGCAACAACTCTCAATAACACACAGAGGTCCTTGGACAGTAACCAGCAAAAACTTAAAACACTGCGCAAACAACAAAAGGATTATTTGGGCTCCATAGCGCAGCAAAAATTAGTATTAGCCAAACAGATCCGAAGCGCCTATATGACAGGCAATTATGACTTCGCGAAAATGTTGTTGAATCAACAAGATGCTACTAATTTTGAACGGACTATTACGTACTATCAATATTTGAACAAAGCTCGTAAATTGCAGATAGATAGTTTTAATTTGTTAGTCAAAAATCTGCAAAAAGTGAATGCCAAGTTGATTGATAATCAAAGTGAGATCGTGCAGTTAAAAGGTGAACAGCTTGAGCAACAACAAGTGTTAAAAGCGAATCAAACTGAAAGGGCAGGAACGCTTATAGCGCTGCAGGACGCAATAGAGTCTGAGGAAGTAAAAATTGCCCAATTACAAATCAATGAAAAGAATTTACTTGAAGCATTAACTCGAGCGCAACAACGCGACCAACAAGATATCACCTTAAGTGGTCTTAGTACCCTTAAAGGCCGGTTATTAATGCCCACCAAGGGTAAGCTTAGAAAAATGTTTGGTAGGTATAGGCAAGGTCAAATTAAATGGAAAGGAGTGGTGATAAACGGGACTCCAGGAGACGCTGTGATTGCCATACATCATGCGAAGGTACTTTACTCTGATTGGCTTAGAGGCTTTGGGTTAGTGACTGTACTGGATCATGGAGACGGATTTATGAGCCTCTACGGCCATAACCAAGCGTTACTAAAGCAAACTGGTGAGTCTGTTCAGGCAGGTGAAGCCATTGCCCTTCTAGGGCAAAGTGGAGGGCAAAATCGACCTAACTTATACTTCGAAATTAGACATAAAGGAAAGCCAATTAACCCTGTTAATTGGTTAAAGCTTTAATCCCTTCGTGTATTTCAACGATCCAATCCTAGTAAAAATAATTGATGTGATTATAATTAAAAAAAGGTTATCGGGTAAAACAATAATAAAAACATGCGTTTATTCCTAATTAGTTGCCTGTTGTGTATCTGTTGCTCTGTTAGCGCATCTCAAATCGCCTTGATCATTGATGATATGGGAAACAACCAACAAGATGCGCTAGCCTTTGCATTACCTGCCAATGTCGCCTTTGCGATTTTACCGAATAAACCTTTATCTACGACTTTTTCAAAACGTGCAGCAGCCCAGCAACGTGAAGTCATGTTGCATATGCCAATGGAATCGTTGGCGGGTAATAACCAAGAAAAAAATGTACTGCTTGCTAGTATGCCACCTCATCAAATCTTACATACGTTAAAAGTAGCCTTATCTACTGTGCCTGATGCTGTGGGGGTTAACAATCATATGGGCAGTAGGCTGACTCAGCTTTCCTTACCGATGTCGATAACGATGGAGTTTCTGTCAAAGCAGGGCTTATTTTTTGTTGATAGTCGTACCACCAGATATAGTAAAGCAGAAGACATTGCCAAACAAAATGGCGTGTTAAGCACTAAACGTAATGTGTTTATTGATCACACTCCAAACTTTGAGCAGATTGATAAACAATTTCATCGTTTACTTCATTTATCCAAAAAGCATGGTTACGCGGTAGGTATTGCTCACCCCTATCCACAAACTCTTGAATATTTGAAAATACATTTAAGCAGACTTCAACAGCATGGTATCGAGTTAGTTAAATTAAGCGACATAGTCTCTTCAGGAGTGGCTTATACTTATCACCCTAAGGCTGAGTTAAAACCCATTTCTCCTGTTTTTTAAGCGCATATTTAAGGAAATATCATGCCTGGTGTTAATCTACTTACCCTTATAGATGATATCGCCACTATTTTGGATGACGTGGCTGTTTTGTCGAAAGTGGCAGCTAAAAAAACTGCTGGCGTGTTGGGAGATGACTTAGCTCTGAATGCCGAGTAAGTCACTGGGGTGAGAGCAGAACGGGAATTACCTGTTGTATGGGCAGTAGCAAAAGGCTCTCTTCTAGATAAACTGATTTTAGTGCCATCTGCGTTATTGATAAGTGCATTTTTACCATGGTTAATCGTGGCGTTGCAGGTTATTGGCGCGCTGTATCTATGTTATGAGGGTGTTGAAAAGCTGGCACATAAATTTATACACTCCAAAGATGGCATACACAAATAACACGCACAGAAACTTGAGGCTGTAGCCGATCCTAATATTGACTTAGTGATCCTTGAAAAAAAATTAAAGGAGCCACTAACACCGATTTTATCCTATCCGCCGAAATTGAGGTAATTGTACTCGGCACTTTACAAACAGAGTCCTTTGCAACCCAAGTGAACGTTCTATCCTTGCTGGTTTTGGCTCTTACTGTGGGTGTGTATGGTTTAGTCGCTGGCTTTATAAAACTGGATGATGCAGGTTTGTATTTATTAAGAAAATATCTGAATAGAAATGATAACAGTATTCAACGATCCGTCGGAAGGGGACTATTGATTTTTGCCTCTATTTTGATGAAGTCATTATCTGTAGTAGTTACAGCAGCCATGTTTTTGGTTGGAGGTGGTATTTTGGTGCACCGTATCCCCTTCATTCACCATATGCTAGAACCCATCTTACAAAACATCGAATCCATTAAGTTCGCGGTATCTATCGTGTCTATTTTACTTGATGGATTAGTGGGTATTATTGCTGGTGCTCTGGTTTGACTAGCCGTTACCTTAAGTCTTAAAAACATTAAAAAGCCTTAGACGTCTTTCCTTAAATTTCTTAAATTATCTATAGATTGGAATAATGGTTATGTGGGTAGTGAGTATATTTATACTCGCCTGTTAAGATATTTTTCTTCTCGCATCTTAAAATTTAAGGCAGAAATACTTGTAAATTTTATGAAATGTTATATTATAACGTTTGATGAGTTTAAGGTATTTACTGATGCAAGTAACGAAAGATAAAACGCTATTAGACCGACTAGGCATTTGGGCCTCGAGTTTGTGTGCGTTGCATTGTTTATTACTCCCCATTCTTATTCCTTTGATCCCTTTTGTGAGCGCCTCCTTTTTTGCTCAAGACTGGTTTGAGAGAAGTATTTTATCACTTTCGATGATAATAGGTTTTTGGGCATTGTTTTCAGGATTCTATCGTTATCACCGACAGCTCTATCCTTTGTATAGTCTTGTGTTGGGCGGTTTGATTTATTGGAATAAAGATATGTTTGGCGAGTCTTACGAGCCTTTCACTATTGCCGTTGGTGCTTTTTTAATTGTTGGTGCGCATTTAGTGAATTTGAAATTATGTCAGAGCTGTGAAGATTGTGATTCTGGATGTGCCAGTTCTTAGATACATTATCGAATGGCTTTGTTAAGCTTTATTGGCTAGGACCACTTTAGCCTTAGCGGGTCCATTACTAAATACTCCATCTACTCCCCAAGATTGCAACCTCAGCAGGTCTTCAGGTTCGTCAACGGTATACACAAACATTTTCAAACCACGATTGTGTGCATCTATGACAAAAGCTTGATCAACAAAACTAATTTCAGCATTAACTGAGTATGCTTGCAGTTTTTGTGCAAATCGCGCGTAATCTATAGGATTACTGCCCGTTAGCCCCCCAATCTTGGTATTAGGCGCAATACTTTTAAAAGCCAACAACAGATGGTGGTTGAAAGATGAAACGATAAATTGCTCAGGTTCAAAATTTAATTGGCTGACCGCTTTGTCAATGCATACATTCACTAGTGAAACATCATCCACACCCTTCATCTCAATATTTATCAAACACTGCCCTTGTACACGTTCCAATACTTGCCAAAGTGTTGGCACAAATTGACCTTGTCCTGCGTCTAATGTTTGTAATTCTTTGAGAGTATAATTAGATAATAGGTGATTGCCGTTGGTCGTCCTACTTACCCATCTATCATGAATAACCACTAACTCATTGCCAAGTTGATAGACATCTATTTCAATACCATCCGCTTGTTGAATCAAGGCTTGTTCAATAGCTAATAAGGTGTTTTCAGGTGCATCAGCACTGGCACCCCTATGGGCGAATATCAGCATTGTGTTAGCCCCCTAAATATTATTATTTACTGTGAAGTTTTTGAGCGTTGATGGTTTCATAAATGGCGGCTGAAATCACTAACAAACCACCGACTAAGGTTTGCCATCTGGGCTGTTCATCCAACACCAGTATCGCAAGTGTTACACCATAGAGTGGTTGCATACAGGCAATCAATGAAAATGTTTTGGCTCGTAAATGTTTAAGGCTTGCAGCAATTAAAGCATGAGGTACAGCCGTTAAAAATATACCCAGTATAACCAGACCTAAATAGGTTTCTTGGCTGGCCTTAAATAACTCATCACTTGAGAAGAAACTAAGAGAGATGAAAATCACCAAGGTTTGGTAGGCCATGGCGTGAGCACCTGAGTAGTGAGAAAAGTGTTTTCGGTGCACCAAGTTTCTAAAAGAATACAGCACGGCTGAACTTACACCAATCAACACACCTTGCGTAATTTCGTTATCTAATGATACTTCTGGCACTATCAGGAAAATACCAAAAAGCACAACAATGGCGCTGACTAAATCCTGCCACACTAAACGTATTCCCTCAAAAAAAGGTTCTAAAAGTACTGTCATTACTGGGAATGTAAATAAGGCTATCATGCCAACAGATACTGATGAATACTGCATGGCAGCAAAATAACTAACCCAATGCGCGGCCATGAGTAGACCTAAAAACAGCGCAACAAAATAGTCTTTTTTACGGTCTAATAATATTGATTTTCTGAATATTTTTACGATGCCAAACAGCATGATGCAGGCAATAGCGGCACGGCCAAATGTAATGTCTACTGCAGATAAGGGCAGAAGTTTAGAGAATAATGCTGTTGCACCCAGCAATATCATAGTGACGTGTAAAGACCACAGGCTTTTTTTAACGGGATCCAAGTTGATTAGTTCGTTATGTTTGCGAAAACGTCACCGAGACGCGTTACGTCTCCTGCACTTAAATCCGAAAAATCTATCATGTCAGCTTCGAAGCAAGCCACTATGGTTGAGCCGAGTTTAAACAAACCCATCTCATCACCTTTTTTGATAAATACTGCGTTGTCACCTTGGGAAGGGTACTGCCAATGCTGTACATTTTTACCAACAGGTGGTGTCACAGTACCTGCCCATGTTGTTTCAATGCTGGCCACAATAGTCGCCCCTACTAATACCATGGCCATTTTACCTATTTCAGTATCAAAAATAGCCACTACTCGTTCGTTTCTAGCAAATAATCCGGGTACACGTTCTGCGGTCAGAGGACTCACTGAAAATAGCTCGCCAGGTACATAAAGCATATCGGTAAGCTGCCCATCTATAGGCATATGAATACGATGATAATCTTTAGGAGAAAGATAAATCGTGGCAAATTTACCATCTAAAAAGGGTCTTGCAAGTTCAGGTTTACCACCCAGCAACGTGGTTAAACTATAGTTATGGCCTTTCGCTTGGAAAATAGCATCATGCACAATATCGCCTAGTTGACTCACTGCACCATCGACCGGTAAGGCAAGCTGTTTTTTACCTTGGCATATCGATCTCGCGTCTGTTTTAAGTTGCCGAGTGAAAAATGCGTTAAATGACGAATAGGACTCAGGATCAGAGTCGAGTGCTTCAGACATATCAACTTTATATTGCTTAATGAAGAGTTTGATCATGGCTGTAGTTACAGCACCAGCTTGCGCTGCAGCTAGCGTACCCACCAAACGAGATAATAGGTGTTTTGGGGTGATATATTGTAAAGCAATTTTTAACGAATCTAACAAAGTAACTTTCCTAATGATCTAGTTTTACGTTAATAATTGTACCGTAATATTCTTAGTAGTTTGCTCTTAACTAAGTCTAATAGGCTATATGCTAGTCGTTTTTGCAGGCTAATTTATGTTTCAACACAGAGACATCACACTTTTGTATGTGCTGGGCGAAGCTCGTCCATATTCAATAATATTTTATGATAGCTGTGATAACGTTGCGGACTTATTTTACCGTTTTCAACTGCAGCTTTAATGAGGCAGCCGGGATCATTACCATGCTTACAATCTCGAAATTTACAGCCACCTAAATAGTCTCTGAATTCCCTAAACCCATTTGTCAGCCTTTCTGCGGGCAGGTGCCACAAAGCAAATTCACGTACACCAGGTGAATCAATCAAATCACCACCAGCAGGGAAATGCAGCAGTTTTGCTGTTGTGGTGGTGTGCTGGCCTAAGCCAGAATTATTGGATATGTCGCCAATGATTTCGTCTGCTTCGGGCAATAACTCATTAATTAAACTTGACTTCCCTACGCCTGACTGGCCTACAAATACACTGACCTTATCTTTTAAGCATATCGCAAGTTCATCAAGCCCTGTCATTGTTTTACAACTGGTATAGACAATTTGATAGCCAATATCACGATAAATATTTAGCTGCTTCTCAACTTCATTCAGCTGTTGTGAGTCAAGTAATTCAACTTTGTTTAATAATATTACAGGCATAATTTCTACGTCTTCTGCCGCAACTAAATATCTGTCGATAATATTCAAAGATAAACTTGGTAAAACCGAACTGACGATGATTATTTGATCGATGTTAGCCGCCACCGGTTTCACCCCATCATAAAAATCAGGGCGGGTGAGGACTGATTTTCTATCTTGGACAATCTCAATGATACCGCTGATCGTTAATGACTGATCTTTTCCTGGCCTAAACAACACTTCGTCGCCACATACCACACTATTTATGGTACGCCGCATATGACATCTGTGTACAACGCCTGCAGGGTCTTCAACATCTGCATGTTTGCCAAAACGGCCTATGACTCGTCCACTTTGCTGCTCACCAAACTGATTATCTTCAATTTCGTTTGATTTGACACCGCTTGAAATACGTTTGGTGCGGTTTACTGAAACTTGTCGTTTCTGCTTGTCTGTTAATTTTGGTTTTTTAGCCACGTTTTATCTTTGCTGTAATTAATACTAATTCTTGTATCATATTAACGTTTGAAGAGGTGGATACCAAATTATTAATGTATTTGTTGTTCGCACCATAATTTTCATCAAGGAGTCTGTATGTTCGTAAATAACGAAAACTTAGTTTGGATTGATTTGGAAATGACAGGGCTGGAGCCACAGACCGATGTGGTTTTGGAAATTGCTACCATAGTGACAGACAAGGATCTTAATATATTAGCCGAAGGGCCAGTGTTAGCGATTTATCAGCCTGATGATGTACTCAATGGTATGGATCAATGGTGCACAGATACCCATGGTAAATCAGGTCTTACCAAACGCTGCCGCAATAGTGACGTTACCGAGCAACAAGCTGTTGAACAAACCATCTTATTTTTGCAAGACTATGTTCCTAAGGGAATCTCTCCATTGTGTGGGAACACTATTGGCCAGGATCGTCGTTTTTTAGTCAAATATATGTCCGAACTTGAACAATATTTTCATTATAGAAATATTGATGTCAGTACGATTAAAGAGTTAGTTCGCCGTTGGAAACCAGAATTGTTAGATGGTTTTCACAAAAAAGGTGTGCATCTAGCGTTAGATGATATTCGTGAGTCCATCGCCGAAATGGTTTATTACCGCCAACATGTATTCACTATTTAATGAAAAACATCAATATATGCACACATTTCCATCAATAGTGTGTCATTTTTAAAAAAAAGCATGAAATTTGATTTTAGGGCTTGCATAGGCGTCTCATTTTTGTAAAATGCGCCTCCGTTTTAGGCTTCTATAGTTTGAGACGTACATCTAATATGCGGGAATAGCTCAGTGGTAGAGCACAACCTTGCCAAGGTTGGGGTCGCGAGTTCGAATCTCGTTTCCCGCTCCAAATAAAAGTATCAATGTTTAATGTGATTAACAGCCTGTTATGCGATCCCAAGGGGTGCACGACAACTCGGTTGGCGCAACGCAGTTGGCGGTTACAAATCTCGTTTCCCGCTCCAAATACAAAGTATCAATGTTTAATGTGATTAACAGCCTGTTATGCGACCCAAAGGAGTGCACGACAACTCGGTTGGCGCAACGCAGTTGGCGGTTACAAATCTCGTTTCCCGCTCCAAATACAAAGTATCGATGTTTAATGTGATTAACAGCCTGTTATGCGATCCCAAGGAGTGCACGACAACTCGGTTGGCGCAACGCGGTTGGCGGTTACAAATATCGTTTCCCGCTGCAAATTCAACGTTTCAACTGGCAATTATGTGAAACGTGCAACCATCTATATGCACGCTGTTGCACGTTTATCAGATAAACAAATTTTTTTGATTAAAAAACATTGATGAAGGTACAGTGAATGTCAAAGTATAGGTCACTGATGCTAAGGGGATAGAGCAGGTAGAATGGGAAATGATTTGGGCACAAGTGCCTAAAAGATAATGGTAGTTAAGGCTAAAGTTAATATGTGATTTGTAAGGTCATTTTTAGCTTTTAGATTCATTAGTAATACCCAGCAAGTGAATTAGAAAACTCATGTAAAACAGTTGACAGAATTTTGTTTTAAATCATTAGGCTGTTAAAGCAGACGAGAAAGCTTGGGTTAGGTATCAAAAACAAACCGCCCTAGACCAGAAAGAGTAAAAGGTAATCATAGTTAAACCATCGTGTAGCTGAGGGGTGACGACAATACCGTTATTATTCATCTTTAATATTAAGTCAATATCAAAGATGAATAATAACTTGTTGATAAAATGCAATTTCATCCTAATAATACGCATATAAATACTCTTTTTGGTATTTCTATCCTAATATATTGCTATATTAGGATAGAAATCTCACTTTTGTCTGTTTTTGTGTTTAAATTTTCTAATCGCTCACGTATAGTGCTCGCTGATTATTTATTTAATGTATTTTTGGAGTGATTCTGATGGAGATGATGTCAGGCGCCGCAATGGTTGTGCGAACGCTAAAAGATATAGGGGTAAAGCATGTGTTCGGTTATCCAGGTGGTGCTGTACTGGATATTTATGATGCGTTGTACGCACAAGAAGATGTCGAACATATCCTCGTCCGTCATGAACAAGCCGCAGCTCATATGGCTGATGGCTATGCCAGATCAACGGGGCAAACAGGTACTGTATTAGTAACATCAGGACCAGGTGCAACCAATACCTTAACGGGTATTGCGACTGCATTTATGGATTCAATCCCAATGGTGGTGTTGTCGGGTCAGGTGCCTTCGAAGCATATTGGTGAAGATGCATTCCAAGAAACTGATATGGTGGGATGCTCTAGGCCTATTGTTAAACATAGTTTTCTGGTTAAACGTGCAGTCGATATTCCTGAAGCCATTGCTAAAGCATATTATATTGCTAATACAGGCCGCCCAGGCCCAGTAGTGGTGGACTTACCTAAAGATATAGTGAATGTTTTAGAAGAACATCCTTATCAATTTCCTGATGATGTCACGATGCGCTCTTATAATCCGACGCTGAAAGGGCATAGCAAACAGATTAAAAAAGCAGTCAAAACGTTGTTAGAATCAAAGCGACCAATCATCTACGTAGGTGGTGGTGCAATTACTTCTGAAGCCAGTGAGTTAGTTACTGAGATTGCCGAAAAATTGCAGGCGCCAGTGACATCAACATTGATGGGGTTAGGTGCCTTTTCATCTGTTCACGAGCAGTTTGTGGGCATGTTAGGTATGCACGGCAGACTTGAAGCGAATAAAGCCATGCATAACGCAGATTGTATCTTAGCATTAGGCGCGCGTTTCGATGATCGTGTGACTAATAATGTGGATAAATTTTGTCCTTATGCAAGCATTATCCATGTTGATATTGACCCTGCATCTATTTCTAAAATTATAGGGGCTCATGTTCCTGTAGTGGGCAGTGTTGATGAAGTTGCTAAACAGCTTCTTAAAGAGATGGGGCAAATCGATGCCGAGGCACAAACAGCTAAAGTTGCCGACTGGTGGGAGCAAGTTAATCAGTGGCGGTCTCGTAAATGTTTAGATTATAAAAAAGATAAACATTTAATCAAGCCACAAGAAGTGATCGAGTCTTTGTATAAACATACTAATGGTGATGCTTATGTCAGTTCTGACGTAGGTCAGCACCAAATGTTTGCAGCACTATATTATCCTTTCGCTAAACCTAGGCGTTGGATCAATTCAGGCGGTTTAGGCACTATGGGATTTGGTTTGCCTGCAGCAATGGGCGTGCAAATGGCCCATCCAGAAGCGGTGTCTACTGTTGTTACTGGTGATGGCAGTATCCAGATGAATATTCAAGAGCTGGCTACTTGTATGCAATATAATTTACCTATCAAGATCATTTCTTTGAACAACCGTGCTCTAGGCATGGTGCGCCAATGGCAAGATATGAACTATAAAGGTCGTCATTCCAGCTCTTACATGGACTCAATGCCTGACTTTGTTAAATTAGCCGAAGCCTACGGACATATCGGTATCAGGGTGACAAAGCCTGAAGAGTTAGATGACGCAATGGCCAAATGTTTTGCAGCTAAAGATAGATTGGTATTTATGGACATAGAAATAGACCAAAACGAGCACGTCTACCCTATGCAAATAAAATTTGGTGCAATGGATGATATGCGATTAAGTAAAACGGAGCGCACATAATGAGAAGAATTATTTCCGTATTAATGGAAAATGCTCCGGGTGCTTTGTCACGTATTGTGGGTGTGTTTTCGCAACGTGGATACAATGTTGATTCTTTATGTGTGGCCCCAACAGATGATAAAAGTTTGTCACGTTTGACCATCGTCACAGAAGCCGATGATAAAGTTATTGAGCAGATCACCAAACAAGTCAACAAGCTGATTGATGTGTTAAAAGTGTCTGATTTGTCTGATGGTCATCACGTTGAACGAGAGTTGATGTTGGTGAAAGTCGCAACTCGCAGTGAGCTGGTTCGTGCAGAAGTTAAACGTATTGTTGATATATTTAGGGCGCAAATTGTTGACGTAGATGCGAACAACTACACGGTACAGGTGACAGGTACAAGTGAAAAGTTAGATGCTTTCGCACATACATTGAGTCAAAGCACTGAAATAATTGAAGCTTCAAGAACAGGTGTATGTGGATTGGCCAGAGGTGAAAAAGCGTTACGTCCATAAAAGAAAAGGTGTACCTTTTTAAAGTAAAAAAGCCCTGACGGGCTTTTTTATTAAATTTTTTTCAAAAACTAGCTGAAATAATGACTTCTAGCCCCCCATA
>Ga0209712_10002137_pt1 | contig 16504 bp, 13 predicted proteins | sample ArcOceMetagenome_FD_187443 | JGI IMG/M metagenome (GOLD analysis project Ga0209712, IMG submission 187443) | Marine eukaryotic phytoplankton communities from Arctic Ocean - Arctic Ocean - Greenland ARC118M Metagenome (SPAdes) (version 2) | ecosystem: Environmental > Aquatic > Marine > Oceanic...
AATGCCGATATACATCATGATTTTATTAATCATACTTTAGAAAAAATAATACCTAATAATCGCCCCAAAATGCGCGAATTATTTATTACCTTTGATCCCAGCAAAGAAAAAATCGGCGATGCTATCAATAGCGAATTTGCAGAACAGTTAAGCAAACCAGAACAGCGCAAAGAGTTTATTACTGAGGCTTTGCAAAATGGACAATTCATTGCTGTAAAAGTGTTTCTAGCACGCACCGGTAGACCTGACTTTGAGACCATGCAATCAGAGCTCAACTACGTCAGTGTTTACGCGGTGCATAAAGCCAAGTTATTGGAAGAACAGCTATGGAATGTATCTGCGATGGGCGATATTATCGATGTAACTGACGAAGTATTGAGACGCTTCGAATTTACTGAAAGCGCTATATTACTGAACCACAAATCGCCTCCGACCCATAAAATAAAACAAGTCGGAATTGAGCAATTGCTTAAGTCCTAAAGTCTAACCATATATACACACGGCCACAGGCCTGACTTTAACCTCACCTAAGCCCCAATAATATATTGAGTTAGGCCTGCCCAGCTGCCAGCACCCATAACAAAGAGTCTAGCCCCCCACGGCGAATGGCAATATCTGCTTGTTGGCGCACAATAGGTTTTGCATGTAATGCCACGCCCAAGGCGGCAGCGTTCATCATAACCAAGTCATTGGCGCCATCACCCATAGCAATAGTTTGACTAGGTAAAATAGACCATTGCTCGGCTAGGCTTTTAAGAGTTTGCGCTTTGACATTGGCATCAACAATATTGCCTTGTACTTTACCCGTCAGCTTTGCGCCCTGAATATCTAAATCATTAGCCACAGCTGCATCAAGATTGAGCCTGACTTGTAAATAATCAGCAAAATAACTAAAACCGCCAGAGGCAATAGCTACTTTCCATTCGTAAGATTTTAGTATATTGACCAAGTTAGCTACACCTGGCATAAGCGGTAATGCATCTCGTACTTGTTGTAAAATCGATTCATCCGCATCCTCTAAACAAGCAACTCGGGTACGTAAACTCTGTACAAAGTCTAATTTGCCTTGCATGGCAAGTACAGTCACTGCCGACACTTGTTCACCAACACCAGCTAGTTCAGCAATTTCATCAATACACTCAACAGCGATAACCGTGCTATCCATATCCATCAATAACAAGCCCGGTTCGGCTAAAGAAGGGGTTTTATTAACCAAACATATCTCAACACTAAAACGCTTAGCCACATCTTCTATTGGAGTATTTATGTTGTTTGGGGTTTTTAAGGCAACATAAGCACAAACAGCAAAGCCACTGACACCTTCAACTTTAATCACTCGATAAAAGGCTAGCTCTAGATAGTCTGCTAGCGCTTGGGTCACTTGTGTTAACTGCTGCAAATGCAGGCCTTCCGTAAAAATAACTAATTTACTGTGGTTAGACTGATCATCAGATACATTAGACCCAAAGGCAGATTGTGGCTCACCCGTTAACGTTTTAGGCCGACATAAAGTACCTTCAATCAAAGTGAAGTCAATTAAGCCTTGTTGCCTAACCAAGTCACTTAAATACAAATGGGAGCATAAATCTTTATCAGCAATTTTTATTTCAAACACTATTGAGTAACCGTAACAATCAGAATGAGCACATGGTATCCAATGACATAACAGAATGCTATTAAGCGATACACCAAGTCTTATGCCAGTTTTAATTAGGTTATATCTATTGAATAAACGGTTAGTTTCAGCAACCATGTAAATCACTTAATACTTTTTCACCCCATCGAAATATTTGTTTATGACCATCAATATCCAACCTATTGGCAAAATTCATACGCCTTATAAAGAAAAGTTTGCCATACCTCGTCAACCTGGCTTAGCTAAAAGCGCCGAAGGGATCATTACTTTTTTTGAGGCGTTTAACGACCCTAACTACTTGCGAGGCATTGAGCAGTTTAGCCATCTATGGCTACTGTTTCATTTTCACCAAACCGCTGATAAAGGCCATTCTCCCTTAGTACGCCCTCCCCGCCTAGGCGGTAACCAGAAGCTGGGCGTATTTGCCACACGTAGTACTTTTAGGCCCAACGGTATAGGCATGTCAGTGGTTGAGTTTGGGGCAGTGAGTTATCAAAATAAACAACTTATCCTTACCGTAAAGGGTATGGATTTATTAGACGGCACGCCTATTGTAGATATAAAACCTTATGTGCCTTACGCCGATAGTATCCCGCTAGCGTCTGCCGGCATGGCGCAAAATAGTCCTGCATTGATGGCTGTCACTTTTACCGAACAAGCCCATGGACAATTGAACAGGCTCAAAGAGAGATATCCAAAATTAAGATCGCTTATTCAAGAAGTACTCAGCCAAGATCCCCGACCTGCCTACCACACAGATGCTCATCCAGATAAAAATTATGGTATGACCTTGTACGATCTGAATATTAAATGGCAAGTGAATAATCAGCAAAATGTGGTGCTGACAATACACTCAAATTAATTCAGTAATAGTGATAATAATGGCCACACCTTTATATATAAATAAAATGCAGGTCAAAATTCGCTTATACGATCGCCACAGGCGAGCTGAGTTGCCACTTATTTATGTAGATTGGTATTCAGCCTACTGTTAGAATAAGCGCCGTTTTTTCCTTCAAAACCAGAGATTTTACCGTTCATGCGCACTAGCCAATATTTGTTATCCACACAAAAAGAAACCCCAGCCGACGCAGAAGTCATTAGCCACCAGTTAATGTTACGTGCAGGCATGGTCAGAAAGTTAGCTGCGGGTTTGTATACTTGGCTACCCTCAGGTTTACGAGTGCTTAATAAAGTAGCCGATATAGTGCGTGATGAAATGAACAAAGCAGGCTCTATAGAAATATTAATGCCTGTGGTGCAACCTGCTGATTTATGGCAAGAATCAGGCCGCTGGGAAGAGTACGGACCTGAATTGCTGCGAATCAAAGACCGACATTCTCGTGACTTTGTATTGGGCCCTACTCATGAAGAAGTGATCACCTCATTGGTCAAAAACGAAGTCAACAGCTACAAACAACTGCCCCTTAACCTGTATCAAGTGCAAACTAAATTCAGAGATGAAATTCGCCCAAGGTTTGGCATTATGCGGAGCCGAGAATTCACCATGAAAGACGCCTATTCATTTCATTTGGATCAACCTTGCTTAGAAACCACCTATCAAACTATGTATCAAGCCTACTGCAATATTTTTGAGCGTATTGGCTTAGATTATCGCCCAGTAATAGCCGACAATGGCTCTATTGGGGGCAGTGCGTCCCATGAATTTCATGTATTAGCCGAATCGGGTGAAGATGATATCGCCTTTAGTAATGGCTCTGATTATGCGGCAAACATCGAAATGGCGAGTGCTTTAGCACCCACTGGTGACTGCCCACAAGGCACTCGAACGCTAGAAAAAGTGGCCACCCCAGGGCAAAAGACTATCAATGATGTGTCAGAATTTTTAAAAGTATCTGCTGAGCAATCAGTTAAAACATTGATTGTGTTGGCTGAACCGGATGAAAAAGGCAAACAAGGATTAGTCGCTTTAATCTTACGTGGTGATCATCAACTTAACGAAGTCAAAGCAGAAAAACAAGCGGGCGTGTTTGCTCCACTGACCATGGCAAGTGAACAACAAATAGAAGACACACTAAACTGCACCATTGGTTCACTTGGACCAGTTGCCATGACAATCCCGGTAATAGTGGATGCAAGTGCCGCTCATTTAGCAGACTTTATTTGTGGTGCTAACGAGACTGACTTTCATTATACCGGCGTAAACTGGTCACGAGACGCAGCTGAATTTGAAGTAGCAGATATTCGCAATGTCATTGCCGGCGACGCATCGCCAGACGGCAAAGGCACCTTAGAGATAAAGCGTGGTATCGAAGTGGGTCATATATTCCAACTCGGCGATAAGTACTCACAAGCGATGAACTGCGGAGTGCTCGACGAAAACGGCAAACACAAAATCCTTAGCATGGGTTGTTACGGCATAGGTGTATCTCGCATAGTGGCTGCTGCAATTGAACAAAACCATGACAAATATGGGATCATCTGGCCCGACGCCATCGCCCCTTTTAAAATTGCACTTGTTCCAATGAATATGCACAAGTCACCTCGAGTCAAAAACATCGCAGAATCTTTGTATACACAATTAAAAGAAGCTGGTGTTGAAGTGTTATTTGATGACAGAAAGGAACGCCCTGGCGTGATGTTCAATGATATGGAGTTAGTCGGCATACCCCATACAATCGTGATAGGTGAACGTAATCTTGATGAAAATAAAGTAGAGTATAAAAATCGTCGTGGTGGTGAAAAACAATTGATTGAAATTGACCAATTGAAGGCGTTTATTAGCAATTTATAAGTGTGTAAACAACTTATAAATTGCTAATGGTAATTTTTTATTTTACAACATAGCGGTCTAGAAATTAATATATTTCTTTGTAAAATGTTTATACTTATATTTGCAGTTCTAGTGGTAATGTTTAATTTCACCTATACAAACGTTTTTTAATGAGACCATAAATGAAAGTCACTTTCTTTGGTGTACGCGGCTCCTGTCCAGCCCCAGGCCTTGAGTTTATTAAATACGGCGGTAATACCGCTTGTGTGCATATTAACTTAGATGACGGCACCGATATTATTCTAGACGCAGGCACAGGCATAAAGAATCTTGGGCAAAAACTAATTAAACAAACTAACGATATTCATTTGTTGCTGACCCACAATCATTGGGATCACATTCAAGGTTTTCCTTTTTTTGCACCCATCTACCAACCCCAGCGAAATATTATTATTACGCCAGGCCAGGTTACTTTCGACGCAGACTATGCCATTTTAGAACAAATGAGTGGCAGTTACTTCCCGGTAGATTATAAAACACTACCCTCTAACATTCAGGTTGTGCCACAACCAAAAGAAGTCAAAAATTGGAAAATAGGTGAAGCAAAAATCAGTCGCCTACCTATGAACCACCCTGGTGGTGGCAGTTCATTTTGCATAGAAGCCGAAGGGAAAAAAGTAACCTACATTACCGATAATGAGCTATATCCTCCTTATAAAAGAAATACCGAATTTTTAGAATGGGTTGAATTTAGCCGTGACGCCGACCTCATTATTCATGATTCTCAATATCTCATTTCAGATATGCCAGCAAAATCAGGCTGGGGACACTCAGTCGCAGAAGAAGCGGTGAAATTAGCTATGGGTAGCCGAGCGAAGCAGATGGCTCTATACAGCCACGATCATATTCGCACAGATGATGACATCGACGCGATAGTGAGTCATTGCCAAGAAATAGTTGAAGTTGGCGGTGCAGACTTAGCACTATTTGCCGCAGCCGAAGGTTTGACAATCACATTATAAGTGAACAAGCTTTTTTTAAATGGAAATCAATATGCGTTTTTATTGTTAGGCGGTGAGGCATTAGCCGCCTATAAACTAGCGTGCTTAAAGTTATTGCCACCTGGTAACCAAGGTTTACCTTCATCCAAAGTCTGCTACCACTCAGCGAGTAAAACAAACGTAACAAATTTAGCCTGTTATAGCTTATTCACCGATTATTGCCACTGATTCAGGGCATTCAACTAGATCAGAAAAAATGCTGATGATGAGTGTTGAAAAAAACAAAAAATCAGCTTTCTGACATGAATCGATTCTCAAGTGCCATCGCTATTGTGTTAAATCTACTAGAAACCACTTTTGCCAGTACGTTAAAATTCGATTCTGAGTATCTTACGTAACTAACGAAACCATCGTGCATATGACACACAAACAACCTTAACAAACCAAGCTAAATACTTTCATCGCATACCGTCGGGGATGAAATGTTTTGCGGGCTATAGGGTTCTACAGTTAAGCAGACAGCAGCATATGAAATTATCTAAATATAGAATAAGGCGTTATTCTATATTTAGACTAGCCTTTGATTGTGAATTAATTTAAGTTCGCGATCTAAGATATTAATTTTATAGATGGGCAGTCTTGATTAATGAATTTTTGTAGCAAAAAAGATGTATGTAAATTAATTAAGGTTGCCAGATTTAGTCTTGCCGCCTTGCTATTATTGGCTTTAGCATTTAGATCGTCCCATGTCAGCGCTGCTAAATATCAAGAGTTTCAGATAAAAGCTGCATTTCTTTATAGTTTTTCACATTTCATCAAATGGGAAAAGTCGGATCCCTTAACCGTATTACGCTATTGTGTTTTACGTGAAGGCTCAGTCGAGAAGGCTTTACAAGTCTTAATCAATTCAAAGAAAGCTTTCGGATTCGACCGCCAATACGTATTACTTAAAGATTTATCCAACCTCGACACATGCAACATCTTATTTTTGAGTAATGAAAAAGATTTGAATTTGTTGTCTAAAAACGCTTTGGAGGAATCATTATTAACTATCAGCGATGTCAGCAGTTTTCTCGATAAAGGAGGAATGATCGAGCTAAGGCGGGAGAAGTCCAAGATACGTGTGCATATTAATTTGGAGTTGGCGAGCTCACATAAAATAAAAATAAGTTCTAAATTATTAAATTTAGCCGATATTTACAAAGCGAAAAGGTCTGATCAATAGTGATTGATTTTCTAAAAAACCTGCCAATTAAACAAAAAATTCTTGCTCTAACTTTGTTAACTAGTGCAATGCTGCTGATAGCTACGTCGGTTACATTCCTCGTAGGTGAATATCTATCAAAGCGTGAATCGCTGCTTGAGTCCAGCACTACCTTGGCCAATGTATTTTCCATAAATAGTGCTGCTGCAGTAATGTTTCACGATAAGGATGCAGCACAGGAGGTATTATTGGCCTTAGGTGTCGATTCTAAAGTGATTTCAGCACAAATTTACCTCAACGATATGACGTTATTTGCCCATTATTCGAACCCTACTGTTAATAAAGACGTCTCGCTATTGCCAAATACCAACCAAGATAAAAGAGTAATGAGCGGCAAGGTACTAGCTGTAATGAAAAATAAGCAAACCACAAGAGAATTACTAAATGACTATCTTGCTGTAAGCAGTCCAATTATTATCGAAGACAGAGTGCTGGGAGTCATGAGTCTTCAAATAGACTTAACGCCATTGAATAAAAGTGTTTTAAAGAAGGGGGGTATTGCAATAGTTTTTTTGTTTCTTATATTCATCTTGATTTATTTCATGTCAAAATATTTGCAAAAATTAATCAGTGATCCAATAGATAATTTATCCGAGGCGATGAAGAATGTGTCGACTTGCGGTGATTACTCTCACCGTGTAGAAAGGGTTGCAAATGATGAGTTGGGTTTTTTGAGCGATGGATTTAACAATATGTTGGAACAAATTCAAGGTCGTGATGAAAAACTAGACGCTACGCTACAAGAGTTAAAATTAGCCAAAGATACCGCTGAAGCTGCGACGAAGTCAAAATCAGATTTCCTAGCTAATATGAGTCATGAAATACGTACTCCGATGAACGGTGTATTAGGCATGACAACGCTATTACTTCGAACTATCCTAAACACTAAACAGCGCCAGTTTGCAGAAACAATAAATGTGTCTACCCATTCGTTACTGATAATTATTAATGATATTCTGGACTTTTCTAAAATCGAATCAGGAGCATTAAATATTGAACTAATCGATGTTTCTTTCACTAATTGTTTGTATTTATCCAAAGATTTATTATTAGAAAGTGCAGAGAGAAAAGGCTTAGAATTACAGTGTTATATCGCTGAAGACGTGCCTCCTAGTGTGAAGGCAGACGAGGGGAGAATTAGACAAATATTAGTAAACTTGATTGGGAATGCCATCAAATTTACCGACTCTGGGAAGATCAATGTAGATGTTTCAGTGGAGAATACAAATACGACAATAGTGACCTTGTTAATTGAGGTAACCGATACTGGTATAGGTATTGATCCTTCAAAACAAAAAACGATATTTGATAATTTTTCCCAGGCAGACACTTCTACTACGCGTCGGTTTGGCGGTTCTGGATTAGGATTAACGATATCTCAGAAATTGGTTGAATTGATGGGTGGAGAAATCGGGGTTGAAAGTGAGGAAGCTAAGGGGTCTCGATTCTGGTTTCGCTTACCTCTGCAAATATCGACCAACAAGGTTCAGCCATATTTCAATAAGCAGGAAAAGTCATTAGAGCAAACCTCGGATACTGACGAGATGAATGAAGATAAAGAACAAAAATATGATGCTTGTATATTGGTTGCTGAAGACAATTTAGTTAATCAGTTTGTTATTGAAGAGATATTGGGTGTATTTGCTTGCAAAGCAATAATTGTGGACAACGGCATACTTGCAGTAGATCAATTTAGCAAACAAAAAATAGACCTGATATTTATGGATATTCAAATGCCTAAAATGGGAGGCATTGAAGCGACAACGGTAATACGTAATTTAGAATCGAACTCCAACATTGAGACCCATGTGCCAATTATTGCCTTAACGGCTAATACAATGGAGGGAGACAGGGAGAAATATCTGGCTTCAGGGATGGATGATTATTTAAGTAAACCGATTAATATGAGTGATCTTTCGGTGTTACTACAACGGTGGCTAAGCCATCTCAAATTGAAATAAGGGGTGTAATATTATGCAAGCTAAAATAACGCCAAAAATCAATGGTTATTTTAACACATTAGCTTTGGGACTTAGCATGTTGCTGTTGTCTGCCCCAAGTATCTCACAAAGTGTACCTTCGGATTTATTGGATTTAAGCATAGAAGATTTATTCGCAGCTGAAATAGCGGATACTTTATCCCAGGACGCTAAATCGAACTTAGGAGAAGCCAGTCGTTGGCGATTACAATATCGATTTTTAAAGGCAGAATTCGGTGATTATGGCGATGGCACTAGAAAGATTTCTAATGACGAAGTATTGTTTTCACCCGGTACTGAGGCGCGTACAGACAAAAACTTCCCAGTAGTACCTACTACCATTACCCAGGAAGTGCATGCAATCGTAGCTAGCTATAATTTCGAACGCAATATACAGGTGATGATTTCAGCCTCCTATGTAAAACAAAGCACCAATCATATAAGCATCATACCCGGCTATGATTTTTTTACGATTAATTCAAGTGGCATTGGTGATGTATCCGTTATTGGCTCCTACGATCTCAGTTACTCAGTGGACACTAGCTGGCAATTTGGGATAGGCGTGAGTTTGCCTACCGGCTCAATTGACAAGGAAGGAGATACGCCGCGAGCACCCGGTTTACAGCAGCTTCCCTATACTATGCAGGTAGGTTCTGGCACCTACGACATGCCCATCAACATTGCTTATACCCATGTGCAAAATAGTTTTAATTGGGGTGCAGAGTTGGCTGCAAAAGTTCGCTTTGGTAAAAATGACCGGGATTATCGCTTAGGAGACCGAGTGATGTTTACTGGTTGGATACGTTTCAAAAACTTTCAGTGGGTTAAACCTTCAGTAAAATTAACATTCGAACATTCCGGAAGTATTCATGGATTGGATCAAGAACTATTAGTGCCTGCAGCTTTCCCTTACCCAGCCCCCGTAACCAACCCAAAATTGTTTGGTGGTCAACAGGCGAATATTATCTTGGGTCTTAGATTTCCTCTAAAGTCCGCCAGACAGTCTGTTGACTTTGAACTTGGCAAACCTATTTATCAGTCATTGAACGGACCACAAACGCGAGAAAACATTTTCTATGGTATTAAATATAACTTGAATTTATAATTGTTTGCATCAGTTTTTTGCTGCGGTCTCAAATGTTTGTTTGTTGATAGAACGATAACTTTAGAGCTTCTACTAGTTGTTGTTTGAGGATTCTTCTAAATATTAATGCCGAATTTTTCTGATGTGATAGTCAATAAATGAAGGGGACTATAAATATAGAGAAATCCATCGGCACCAAGATGAAATATTCACGCATACGTTTAGCCGTGGTATTTATTAAGTCAGTCTTGAGAACAGGTTGAGCTTCACATCTAATTTAAAATGGCCTAAAAGTTGAAATGTACTGAGGCCAGTTTACTTGTCAGTAGATAGCAATATACATCTGGCAAGGAAAGTTAGAGGGAAAAAGTATTATTGTTTTTCACTCTAAACATAAACATCCAAATGTTTGGGACCTTTGGGTTTCTTCTGCTTGGTGTCGATAGCTTTTTCGTCAACTTGGTCAGGCTCTTGGCTTTTATCATTTTTATTATGCTGTTGATTGTTTTTCCTAGCCTCCCTCTCTTCACCTTTCAATTCCTTTTCCTCATCACTTAAAACACGTAACGTCTCTTGCTTATCAATTTTCACTACTTTTTGGCTATCATGGGCAATAGGCACTTTGCCCTCTCGGGGTAGTATTGAAAATAAAAGGTCAGTAGTCATAATTCCTCCTTTATTTATTGAGAATAATAAATTGCCAGTCATCTCGACAACTTCGTTCATAAAACACTCAACCATTTGGTTGTAAACTAACATAGTTGATTTAATTGTAAGCAAGGGACAACTTTACCCCGAAATATTCTTGCATTAATCAGGCCGATTGCATAATGTATGCTCCATCAAAGCGCAGTGATTTAAAAGAATCTAAAGTTATGAATATTACCTTGAAAGCAGTCGTCCATCATCATATAGCTTAGCCTTTCAGGTATTTGCTGGAAGGTCTATTGAATCCTTCTAGCGGCGCAGAAACACTTTAAACCCCCGGAAGGCATCTTTCGGGGGTTTTTCTTTTGGGTTGGGATAGCCACTGATTAACGGCAAGTTAAGTAATAAATTTTTTAAATAGGATTGAAATAAACATGATTGATAACAACAGATTACGTATTGCCGTACAAAAATCAGGACGATTAAGTGACGACAGCATCTCTTTATTAAAAGCGATTGGCATTAAATTGCAAATTCGCGACCGGTTGTTGATTGCTCATTCTACTAACCAACCTATCGATCTGTTATTGGTACGTGATGATGACATTCCAGGTTTAGTGATGGACGGTGTAGTTGATTTAGGTTTTATTGGCCAAAACGAATTAGAAGAAAAAATGCTGGAACGCCAAGCTGCAGGCAAAAAAGCTGAGTATGTTGAGCTTAGACGTTTAGATTATGGCGGTTGCCGGTTATCTATTGCCGTTCCCAATGAGATGGATTATCAAGGTCTGCAGTCATTACAGGGTAAAAAAGTCGCCACTACTTACCCCTTTTTATTAGAACGCTTTTTTAAAGAAAAGAACATTAATGCCAGTACAGTCATGTTAACGGGATCAGTTGAGGTAGCACCTCGCGCTGGTTTGGCAGATGCGATTTGTGACTTGGTATCTACTGGAGCCACCCTTGAAGCCAATGGTTTACAAGAGGCCGATGAAATATTTACATCTAAAGCAGTATTTATTCAGCGCGGCGGCGAAATGCCGGAGGCTAAACAAGCACTCATCAGCAAAATATTGCCACGTATGGATGGTATAACTCAGGCCAAGGAGAGCAAGTACATAATGCTACATGCGCCTAAGGCTTATTTAGAACAAGTGAAAAGTTTACTTCCTGGCTCTGAAAATCCAACTGTGCTGCCCCTTGCAGGTAATGATGACATTGTGGCTATTCACGTAGTCAGCCCTGAAACCCTGTTTTGGGAAACTATGGAAAAACTCAAAGCATTGGGTTGCAGTTCGATCTTGGTGATGCCAATTGAAAAGATGATGTCTTAAAGCAAAGCAAAAAATTAGTTAAGAGGCTAAATAGTCATGCAAATATGGGCACAACTTAACCCAACTGAACAAGCTAAATTACTTAGCAGACCCGCGCTTGTCGATAGCCAAGCCTTGAGAGATACGGTAGCTGATATTATTGAGCACGTAAAACAGCAAGGCGATAAAGCTTTGTTGGATTTTACTGAGCGTTTTGACGGGGTAAAATTAGAGAATTTACGTTTTAATGATGACTCACTCAGCAGCTTCGCCAGCCAAATCAAACCAGAAGTAAAATGGGCAATTGACCAAGCTTATGCAAACATCAAAAAATTCCATCAAGCTCAATATCCCGAAGACGTTTTAGTTGAAACATCACCCGGCGTAGTTTGTGAACTTAAACATGCGCCTTTGGCGTCAGTTGGTCTTTACATTCCAGGCGGAACAGCTCCGCTGCCTTCAACGGTTTTAATGTTAGGTGCTACAGCTCAAGTGGCCGGATGCGCTAGAAAAGTACTTTGCACACCACCGAATAAAGACGGTCAAATAGCCGTAGAAATTCGTTATGCAGCAAGTCTATGTGATATTGATGAAATATATTTAGTCGGTGGAGCGCAAGCTATTGCGGCCTTAGCACTAGGCACTGAAAGCATTATCAAAGTGGATAAAATCTTTGGCCCTGGTAACAGTTATGTCACCGAAGCCAAACAACAGGTCAGTCTTATTCCAGCAGGTCCAGCTATTGATATGCCTGCGGGTCCATCTGAGGTATTAGTGATTGCTGACGAGCAAGCAAACCCTGTGTTTGTTGCAGCTGACTTGTTGTCGCAAGCCGAGCATGGCACTGACTCTCAAGCGGTATTAGTGTCAAACAGCGCTAATTTAATCGCAGCGGTTAAACAACAAGTGACTTTACAGTTGTCAACATTAAGTCGTAAGACGATTGCCGAGCAAGCGATCAAACATAGTCGCTATATTTTCACAGAAACCTTAGAACAAACGTTTGAAGTCAGCAATGCTTACGCGCCTGAACACCTGATTATACAAATAGAAAATGCCCGCGACAGCTTAGATAAGCTGACTAACGCCGGTTCAATCTTTGTGGGTCAATGGTCGCCTGAATCAGCTGGCGATTATGCAAGTGGTACTAATCATGTATTACCAACATATGGTTACGCCCGTAATTACTCTAGCCTAGGCTTAGCTGACTTCATGCGCCGTTATACGGTACAAGAACTAAGCTATAATGGTTTACAAAATATCGGTAATGCCATTATGGACCTAGCTGATGCTGAAGGATTAGATGCCCACAGACAGGCAGTAAAGTTGAGATTAGATACTGAATATTTGGAAAGTAAAGAAGTATGAGCGATTTAGTCAATAAGCTAATGTGCGAAAATATAAAGGCATTAAAACCTTATGAATCGGCTAGGCGAATTTTTGCTGGAGGCGATAGCGATAGTGAAACATGGCTGAACGCAAATGAGTCACCTTTTTCTAATGATTTCAACATCGACACTGTGCATTTTAATCGTTATCCAGATTGCCAACCACAACGCGTATTATTACCTTACGCTGAATATGCAGGTGTGCAAGCCAACCAGTTATTGGTGAGCCGCGGGGCCGACGAAGGCATTGAATTACTTATTCGCACGTTTTGTTCACCGGGTAAAGACAGTATTTTAATCTGCCCACCGACTTATGGTATGTACGCTATCAGCGCTGAAACATGCAATGTAGGTATCGAGAGAGCGCCTTTAAATGCAGATTTTTCTCTAGATATTCCGGCTATCAGTGCTTACCAAGGTAGAGTGAACTTAGTATTTGTTTGTTCACCCAATAATCCAACAGGTACATCTGTTGGAAAGACCCAGCTTAAACAAGTATTAGAGCACTTTGCTGACTCGGCTTTAGTCGTGGTTGACGAAGCTTATATTGAATTTGATGCAGGCAACACATGGGCCACTGAATTAGCAACGTATCCGAATTTAGTCGTGTTGCGTACTTTATCTAAAGCGTTTGCATTAGCCGGGTTACGCTGTGGCTTTACGTTAGCCAATAGCGATATTATTCAAAGCATCATGAAGGTAATTGCGCCCTACCCTGTGCCCGAGCCTGTTGCACAAGTTGCAGCACAAGCACTAAGTCCAAAAGGGCTCGAGCAAATGGCTGAGCAAGTGAAATATTTGCAACAGCAAAAACAATTAGTCAAACAACAGTTGAATCAGTTTCCTGAGCTAGAATTAGTCGGTGACGATAAAGCTAATTTTATAATGTTCCGTCATCCCCAAAAACAAGGGTTAATGGACTTTTTGGTGGCAAACTCAGTACTCATCCGTGACCAATCTAAACAAGTAAACTTAGATAATTGCCTGCGCGTTACGCTTGGCACTCAACAACAAAACGAAAAATTGCTAGCGTTAATGGCAAGCTTTTTTACACAGCAGGAAAAATCAGCATGAGCCAGCAACCTATTCTTTTTATCGATCGCGATGGTACCTTGGTTGAAGAGCCAGCCATCGACAAACAACTTGATAGCTTAGAAAAATTAGTATTCGAGCCAAACGTTTTACCTGTGTTGCTGAAGCTACAACAAAATGGTTTTCGCTTAGTGATGGTATCAAATCAAGATGGATTGGGAACAGAGAGTTTCCCTCAAGCCAATTTTGACCTAGCTCACGATAAAATGATGGCCTTTTTTGCTAGCCAAGGTGTGTCGTTTGACGATGTATTAATTTGTCCACACGTTGATAGTGACAACTGCGCTTGCCGCAAACCTAAATTAGGTTTAGTGAAAGATTACCTGCAACAAGGCAAAGTTGATTTTACTCGTTCTTTTGTAATTGGCGACCGCGACACCGATATTCAGCTAGCTGAAAACATGGGGATTACAGGTATCAAGTACAGTCGCGACAATAATAACTGGCAAGGAATTGAAAAACAGTTATTGGCCTCTGCACGTATAGCCCACGTAGTACGTAAAACCTCCGAAACCAATATCAATGTCACAGTAGATTTAGACTCAAGTGCAAAATCGACAATTAAAACAGGCCTTGGCTTCTTTGACCATATGCTCGATCAAGTTGCCACTCATGCAGGTTTTGAATTAACATTATCAGTAGATGGCGACTTACATATAGACGATCACCATAGCGTAGAAGATACCGCCCTTGCACTTGGCGAAGCGCTTAAAAAAGCACTAGGTGATAAACGCGGTATTGGCCGTTTTGGTTTTGCATTACCTATGGATGAATGCCGCGCCGAATGTATTTTAGATATATCTAACCGACCGCATTTAAAATTTGATGCTCCGTTTAGCCGCGACCAAGTAGGCGATATGGCTACCGAAATGGTGCCTCACTTTTTTTACTCTATTGCTCAGGCTATGGGATTATCACTGCACCTTTCGACTACAGAGGGCAATTCTCACCATCAAGTTGAAAGTTTATTTAAAGTATTTGGCCGCGCATTACGACAAGCTATTCACAAACAAGGTGAGGCTTTACCAAGCACTAAAGGTGCCTTGTAAACATGTCTTCGCAACAAATTGTTATTGTTAATACTGGCTGCGCGAATATTTCATCGGTAAAATTTGCAGTTGAACGTTTAGGTACCCAGGTCACAGTGAGTGACGACATACAGGTCATTCAAACAGCCGACAAAATATTTTTACCCGGTGTAGGTAGTGCAAATGCAGCCATGGCCAGCATTGAGAAAAAACAATTGGTCAGCTGTATTCAAAGGCTGACTCAACCAGTTTTAGGCATATGTTTAGGGATGCAGTTGATGGTTGAAAAGTCAGAAGAAAGCCTTAGCGATAACACGCCTTGTTTAGGTGTTATTCCTGGACAAGTAAAACGGTTGCAAGTAGGCGGTCTACGTTTACCGCATATGGGCTGGAATACCGTGACGCCTGATACAGATGCGCCGTTATTTAAAGGAATTGATGCCGGAAGTTACTTTTATTTTGTTCACAGTTTTGCCGTGGCAGTTTCAGAATTTACAATGGCCAGTTGCCAATACGGTATAGACTTTTCTGCAGCCATTCACAAAGACAACTTTTTTGGTGTGCAATTTCACCCTGAGCGTTCAAGCGACGCAGGTGCACACCTTTTGAAAAACTTTATCGATTTATAAAAAACCGAGTCTTAATAAAAGGTTAACAAGCAAGATATGATCATCCCGGCGATAGATTTAATAGAAGGCTCAGTAGTTCGCTTATACCAAGGCGACTATGAACAGAAAACCGAATACAAACTCGATCCTATCGATGTTGTGCACAGTTATGCTGAGCAAGGGGCAAAGTGGTTACATATTGTTGACTTAACCGGCGCCAAAGACACCAGCAAGCGTCAACTCGAACTCATTGGTAAGATGGTTGCCACTGGTCGCATGCATTTTCAAGCAGGTGGTGGTATTCGCAGCGAAGAAGATGTTAAACAACTTCTAGATATAGGCGTCAAACGTGTAGTCATTGGCTCATTGGCAGTCAAAGAGCCTGAGTTGGTTAAAGGCTGGATCACAAAATATGGCTCAGACGCCATAGTGCTTGCGCTAGACATCAATATTGATGACTCAGGTAATAAATTTATCGCCACCCACGGCTGGCAAGAAAACTCTGGCGTGTCGATTGAAGTTTTACTTGAAAATTTTTTATCTGTGGGCGCGAAACATGTGCTTTGTACGGACATCAGCCGTGACGGTACTTTACAAGGTGCGAATCATCAACTTTACACTGAAATGACAAAAAAATTTCCTAGTGTAGGTTGGCAAGCGTCTGGTGGTATTGGTAACCTGACCGACATCGCAGTGCTAAAACCGACCAAGGTAAGTGGTGTCATTTTG
>Ga0209712_10002138_pt1 | contig 16501 bp, 9 predicted proteins | sample ArcOceMetagenome_FD_187443 | JGI IMG/M metagenome (GOLD analysis project Ga0209712, IMG submission 187443) | Marine eukaryotic phytoplankton communities from Arctic Ocean - Arctic Ocean - Greenland ARC118M Metagenome (SPAdes) (version 2) | ecosystem: Environmental > Aquatic > Marine > Oceanic...
CTTAAGGCAGCATCAATTATTTTCTACATGGGAACACAAATGAATAAAACATTTATTAATTCGCTTAAGAAGCGACCTCTGGCACATGCTATTGGCTTTATACTAGCTGCCAACACAGCCAGTGTATTTGCTCAAGAAGCTGATGTAGTGGAAGAACAAGCCGACGAAGAAGAAAAAATCGTTATAACTGGTTCACGTATTCGTGGCGGTGGTTTTGATGAAGCCCGTCCGGTAGATATCATTTTAGGCGATTCAGCCATTGGTCAAGGTATTACTGACTTAGGCTCGTTGTTACGTAACTCTACTGTTGCATCAGGTTCTTCTCAGGTTACCGCTGCATCTTCTACTGCTTTTGTCCAAAATGGTGGTGAAGGTACTCAAACTTTATCTCTACGTGGATTAGGTGCCAACCGTACCTTAGTTCTATTAAATGGTCGTAGAGCAGGACCTGCTGGAACACGTGGTGGAGTTTCTTCTTTTGATTTTAACGTTTTACCTATCTCACTAGTTGAGCGAGTAGAAATCCTTAAAGATGGCGCATCGTCAGTATACGGTTCAGATGCTGTTGCTGGTGTGGTTAACATCATCACCAAAAAAGGTGACGGTGGTAACGTAGACGTATCTTATTCACAGCCTAGTGAAAGTGGCGGAGAGTCGTTTAGAATTAATGGAACTTATGGTTCTACCTTTGAAAACGGTTCATTCCGTGTCACTGCCGATTATCAGAAACAATCTGAATTGAAAAAAGGTGACAGAAACGCATTTAGTTGTGGCGAGGAATTTATCTTTGATCAGGACACCGGTGCACGTGCCGATAACATCGATCCAAGAACGGGTAATCCATGGTGTAACGATTCTATATGGGGACACGTTTGGCTTTATGATTATCAAGGTGAAGGCGGTAACGTACCCACTCCTAGCTTTACATTAGCTCAATATGATTATGATGGAGACTTAGCTCAATATCTTCCTGCTATTGCGACTGATCCTAGTAACCCTAATTTTTTAACAACTCCTCCAGACTGGTACTTGGTTAACTATGACCGAGCTTCAGATGCGCTAACTAATGCAGATCACCCTTTCCAGGATGAGACTTCGTTAATACCTCAAATTGAAATTGCTTCAGTTTTTGCTCAAGCAGACTATGAAATCAGCGACAATATGATGGCTTACAGTGAGCTATTGTTGAGCCGTCGTAAGTCTGAAGCCAATGGATATCGTCAATATTACAGCTACATTTATAACGGCGAATATAATGCGTTTGCTGGTGACTTCTTGGGCGGATATGATTTAGCTGAAGGTTGGGGCGGTGCAAACTGGATAAGTCCTACTCCTATTACTGATCATGCTGACTCAGGTCAAACAGTAGATTATGCTCGTTTCGTTCTAGGTTTAACTGGCGATGTGGGTGATTGGTATTACGATGTTTCTTATCAGAGCAGTCGTTCTGAAGGTGAATATCGTAACGACATCATCTTTAATGATTCTGTTAGAGATCAAAACTTTGCGAGTGGATCTTGCGTAGGGTCAACTAGTTCTGTTCGTGGTGTGGATTGTATTGATGTGCCATGGTTAGACCCACAATTATTAGCGGGTAACATTTCAGATGAAGTTCGTGCCTTCTTGTTTGGTCAAGATACGGGCCTAACAGTTTATACACAAAGCACTTTAGAAGGCTTTGTGTCAGGTGACATATTTGAACTGCCAGCGGGTCCAGTTTCAGCAGTGTTTGGTGCCAGTTACCAAAAAGATGAAATTGAAGATACCCCAGGAGAGCAAACATTACTTTCTAATGCATGGGGAGCATCGTCAGCTGGCATAACTGCTGGTGAAGATAATACCACAGCAGTCTTTACAGAAATTAGAATTCCATTGTTAGAAGATGTATTTTTAGCAAAAAGTGTTGAGCTTGAGATGTCAGGACGTTACACAGATGTTGACTCTTTTGGCGATGACACTACCTACAAAGTAGGCTTAAATTGGGCATTAACCGAAGCTTGGCGTGTTAGAGCATCTAAAGGCACATCATTCCGCTCACCTGCCTTGTTTGAATTGTACTTGGCTGATCAAACCAGCTTTGCAAGACAAAGTAATGTTGATCCATGTGTTCGATGGGGAACGCAGCTAGACAGAAACGCAATTTCACAGCGCACAGCCGATAACTGTGCTGCCGATGGTATAGCTGATGACTATGCAGGCGGTGCGATTAGCGCCACTGTTGTTACAGGTGGTGGTGCTGGAGTATTAGAAGCCGAAACATCAACATCTAAAACTATTGGTTTAATCTGGACTCCAGACTTTGCTGATTTGAGTGTATCAATCGACCATTTTGATTTTGAAATTATCGGTGAAGTGACTCAATTAGGTGGATCTAACATTCTTAACCAATGTTATAGCTCTGAATTTTTTGCCACTGACCCATTGTGTAATCAATTTGATCGTAACCCTATCGACCAGCGTGTTGAAACAATACGTGACAGCTTCATTAATATCGCCTCACAGAATAACAAAGGTTATGACATAGCCCTTAGGTATTCGGTAGATGTTGATGGTGGTAGTTTTCTTTTTGACACCCAACATACCTTCCAAGAAGAGTCTTCAAGAGAGCTATTTGCAGGCACTCTAACTGACACTAATGGTGAGTTTGGTGATCCAAAACATGTTGCTAGTTACAATATGAGTTTTAACAAGAATGATTGGAGCCTTAACTGGAATATCAATTATGTAGGTGCTGTTTCTAACGAACAAAGTTATTTTGACGATAGAGGCATTACAGACACAGTAATTGAAGGCACGTCATATGATATTGTTTTACGCAGTGATAGCGTGATGTATCATTCCTTCTCGTTCACCTACGAATTAACTGATATGGGTTTAACTACCGTATTTGGTGTAGCCAATGCGTTTAACGTAGCCCCACCACGTGTTACTACACTTAACTTTGGTGAGATCAGTAATCAGGGTAATTCAGCATTCTACAGTCAATATGACTGGTTAGGACGTCGTTTCTTCCTTAATGCAAGTTACACTTTCTAGTTCATAGAGTAGTTGTTAAAAAGCCGACTTAAGTCGGCTTTTTTATGCTAATTTACTCAGTAAAATTTAACCGGTTTTGAGATGAGTGCATCATGCCAAGAGTTGTGATCAAACCAGATAATTTAAACGTATTAAATAAAGATTTTACGCAATCACCTTTAACACACCCTGTATTTCTAAATTCTGTGCCTAAGTGCGGTACCCATTTAGTCCGAAATATTTTCCGTATGTTTGTGCCGGTTGAACAGCAATATCATGACACTTTTGTGCAGATACCTGTTCTCAAACAGCATACACATGCATTTGATCCCAGACAGCCAAAGTTAAGTTGGGGGCATTTATTATTTTCAGACGATTCTGCGATTGCCCTTAAAGCAGCTAAGCATATAGTGTTAGTAAGAGACCCGTATTCATGGGTTTTGGCTAGAGCTAGATTCTTTTTATCTGATGCTTTTCAGGGGTCCTTAGAGCATTTAAAAGGCGGTAACGTGTCGATTGAAGAAGTGTTGAATATGATGATATTTGGCATTTATCAAAAAGCACCCACGATGAATGAAATATATACCCACAATTCAGTCGCCTGGCTTGGAACAGGGGTAAAGCTAGTTAAATATGAAGAGGTGGTAAAACACTTAAAAAATATAGATAAACCTGCTGCAAAATTGTTTTTCGAGGATTTGTTATCGGTGTTAGGCATGCCATCACTGCCTGACGATTGGAAACAAAGAATTAAAATTGGCTCTGACCGCGAGCAAAGTGGTACAGCAAGAGAAAATCTTGCAGGCAATATTGCTGAATTGCCAGATGAGCTGTCCTTAGAACAAAAACAATTAGTGGAATATGCTGCACCAGGACTCCGCAGAATACTGGGTTATATGTAGTTAACGAAAAATATCGAATTGATAAAGGTGAAAAGTGAATAAAAAACCGAGAAAAGTATTAATAGTGGGCGGCGGCTCTGCAGGCTGGATGACAGCTGCTTACCTAAACGGTGCCTTGAATCAAAAGGGTGAAAAACAGAATGTGGATATTCGTTTATTAGAATCCCCCGATATTCCAAGAATTTCTGTAGGTGAAGCGACCATTCCCTCGATGCGTCATTTATTATCGGTAGTCGGTGTTGATGAACTTGATTTTATGCGAGCCACAGACGCCACCTTCAAACAATCTATCAAGTATGCAAACTGGGTACATAATGATAATACATTCTATCATCATCCGTTTAGCAGACTCACCCCTAAGCCAATAGATAACAGCGCATTGAACTGGTTGCAAAGTGACCAAAAAATTCCCTTTATGGAAACTTGTTCTGCCCAACCTCTAATTTGTGAAATGGGTTTATCACCCAGGTCACTGGGGCAGTGGGATATGGGTGCCCCATTAACTTATGCATACCATATGAATGCCCAGAAGTTTGCCGATTATTTACGTGATTTTTCTATACCAAGAGGTGTCACCCATACGTTGGCCAATTTGGTTGACGCTGAAATGGAATCTGATCAAAAAATTACTGCCGTGATCACCGACCAAGGTGAACGAATAGAGGCCGATTTATTTGTAGATTGTACTGGTTTTAAAGCTAAGCTAATTGAAGAAAAGATGAAAGTGGGTTTTGAAGATTGCTCACAATGGTTATTGTGCGATCGCGCAGTCACTATGCATATCCCCTATGATAAATTCTACCCTGGTATGATCCGCCCTTATACCACAGCAACGGCTTTATCTAGTGGCTGGATATGGGACATACCTATGAAAAACCAGCGCTCCATTGGTTATGTGCACTCCAGTGCATTTATCAATGAAGCCGATGCCGAAAAAGAGATGCGCGCTTATCAAGGCCCCGGCTGTGAAGAATTACCTTCACGCATAGTCAAGTTTAAGGTAGGTCGTCGCCATCAAAATTGGGCTGGAAATTGTGTGGCAATTGGTTTATCGGGTGGGTTTGTTGAGCCATTAGAATCAACAGGATTATATCTAAGTGATTTAGGTGCCGTAATGTTAGCGGAACATTTCCCTTATGATGACAGCCATATGGAAGCCATGGCGTTTAGGTATAATCGTATTATGTCTAACCGTTTTTATGAAGTACTCGACTTTATTAATATGCACTATTGCATGACGAAAAGAACTGACACAGCGTTTTGGCGTGAAATACAAAAGCCAGAACATATGACTGATAGATTAAAAGCTAAGTTAGAATACTGGAAAATGAAACCACCCAGCGCATCTGATTTTCAAGATGCCTGTTTCTTTGGCCAATCTCTGTCCAATGGTGATGTGAGTTTGCAAGGCGCGGATAATAGAGTGCCGGTAGATACAGCGGGACTTTGGAATCATCAAAGTTACGAATGTATTTTGTACGGTATGGGCTTTTTAAAGGAAGAATGTGATGAAAGATATGGTACCAACCGTGGACCTATTAATCTTCACCCAACCATTTTTGAACGTTTAAAAGCGGCCAAAACAAAACTGCCACCCCATGCTTATTGGTTAAAACAAGCTGTAGGTATGGAAGATTATCCTACGGCAAATAAACCTGCTGGCTGGATATAAATTGAGAGTCAAAGAATATGGATGTTCACATATTAATTAACTCGGCTCCGAGATAATTAAATGTTTAAATTGGGCCACCCTCTAGAGTGTTTGGGTGGCTCTTTTTGAACACCACAGAAAACACTATAAGCAGTACATATCTGTCATTAATGTCGTCATAAATCGTAGAACTTAGATAGTGTTTATCTGTCAGCCAGATATCAATACTTACCGTTCGTTTTGCCATTTAGTATGACTACCAAGAGCAGTTGTCAAATTTGATATTTAACTGTTGCTTAAAAAGTTAATTTGATAAAATCAGCACCTAAGAGGCGTTTGGCGAGAATTCGGAACCCTCATCTATATTAAAATCAAAAGAGAGAATTGATAATGATCATTACTGAACGCTTTGTGTTTATTCACATGCACAAGACGGGCGGTCAGACGTTGAATGACATCATCAAGCGCTGTATTCCAAAACATCAGGAGATCGGTTACCACTATCCCTGTAAAGAAGTGCCAGTAGGTTTTGCTGCCTTGCCACTGGTTGGAATGGTCAGAAACCCTTGGGACTGGTATGTATCTTGGTATGCTTTCAATAATGGCCCGAAGTTACGCAATCCTTTGTTCGCCATTGTCTCCAATAATGGTCAGGCCAATTTAAATACCACTATCAGCAACCTTATCAATTTGGGCAGTGATAGTGCGCTGAGCCAACAACATCGGCAACAGCTTATTCAGGTTTTACCTGATACGCTTGAACAAAACCGTGGTGTGGGATTGACCAAGGACGATATCCGTAATTTCCACGATAATAATATTGGTTATTACAGTTGGATGTTCCAGCGTATGCTCGGCGATTATGCATCAGATAAAACTCATATCGGAAAATTTGAAAATCTTCAGCAGGACTTCACCGATATTATGCATAACCTTGCCGTGGAACAGACACAATCGATGCAAGGTGAACTTAATAAACGGGAACGCAAAAACGCTTCCCAACACAGCCACTATTCACACTATTACGATACTTCTCTGCAAAGCCTAGTTGCTGAAAAAGAGGGACAATTAATCGATAACTTCAAGTATCGATTCGAAACTGTCGGGCCCTCTGAAAATGCCCATGAAAATAAAACTAATACAGTGCAAACCAGCAACCAGGGTTTTCAAAAACTGCTTGGTAGAGCCAGTAACTATCTTAAACTACACGACAATTATGATGTAGAGGCTATCAAGGATGTGTTGGCTAGCGTACCTGATGCTAAATGGCGTGAGTCAGGACGAGAAAAACGATTTGATATTCATCGCAATACTGAGGCGTTACTGCTCATCAAATTCGAAGATTTTCGATTCTCCACCCCAGAGTTCTCTGATCTTTATACACAGTTCCGTGAGGTGACCCAACCACTGGTTGAGCATATTGCAAAATATTATCAGGATAATGGTTTTGTGGTGCGTATGGTATTCGCAAAACTACTTGCTGGCGGCAAAATCCCCGAGCATGTCGACTCAGGTTATTCTCTACTTAATTGTCATCGGGTCCATATCCCTATTGTCAGTAATAAAGATAATTTGTTTTTCGTCGGTGGCGAACAGAAAAATATGCAAGTCGGCGAATTTTGGGAAATAAACAATGCTGACCTCCATTCTGTATATAACCGCAGCGATGAAGATAGAATCCACCTTATCATCGACTGGGTGCCTAATCATGCAGGAAAACCGGTTGTTGAAGCCGTACTATCACCTGAGCAGGATATTCCCAATGCGGCACAGCCAGTTGATACTGAAGAGCTCAATGTGATGGTGGCCGATGCCTACCAGATGCATCGTGCAGGGCAGGTGAAACAAGCTAAATCAATATACAGAACAGTACTCGATTTTGAACCCAAACATGTCGTTGGCAATAACCTGCTAGGTTTACTCTGCCTGCAGACAGGCGAGTTTCTCCGGGCTATTGAATACATCGAAACAGCCCTCTCAGTAAATCCTAAAGATGCGCAGGCACATGCTAATATTGGTCTCGCATTTCAAGAACTAAAACAGGTTGATAAAGCTGTTGAACATTTTAAACAGTCTATAAGCCTAGCTCCAAACAACCCTGGAACCCATAATAACCTTGGCAACATGTTTAAAGAATTGGGTCAGCTAAATAATGCTATCGGATGTTATGAGCAGGCTTTGGGAATCAACCCCGGATTCCCCGAAGCCTTCCATAACCTTGGAAGCGCCTTGCTGCTGTCGGGTAGATATGCCGAGGCTGTGGTAAGTTTAAAACAGGCAGTGGCACTAAAACCGAATTTTAATGCCTCCCGAGTTGAACTGGAAAAAGCATTGCAGAAATTAAAACAACAACAAAAATAAATGAATTCGAGAGCGGTTAAATGTTCGAGCATTTCAGCAAAATTACGCTCGAATATAGAAAAAAACATCGCCCGCGATATAAACTGCAGATTAGAATTTGTTCAAAAAATGGAATTATATACTGACTCCTAAATCTGACTTTGTGATCAAAAAACAACATTCAGAATTTATCTTTTATACCCGATTTACTGAAGTGATGCCTAGAGTCATTGTCTCCAGATGTGTCTGTTCTACCCAAATCAGGTATTGAGCTCTCTGACTAAATTGACCGCTTATTGCCTCAAAGATAACGAGCTAATCATCAATACTACTGAGGTAAAGTGTAATTCCATGATTATAGTTTGAGCCGAATAGGGGTTAATTAGGGCCAACAGTAAATTTGTTATGCATGGGCCAAGATTGTCGTATTGGGTAATAAACGCCTTGTGGACCGGACACTGATTCAAACAAATGAAATTGATCCACATGGCATTTAAATTTTACTGGAAAAAGTGGTGTTGGTGGACTAATTTTGCATTTTCTGGCTAATGTTAAATGTGCAATGTAATCTCTGTTTTGAAGCTCAAGCCCAGACTTATTACCGATTTCGTGAATATGTTTGGCAAGTAAAAGATGTGCTGTCGCTGTTTGCTCGCAGCCTAACCAAAAAGCTCTTGGTTTTGCCCAGTGACCTAGTTGATTGAGTGAAATATCAAACGCTGTAACGCTAGGCATTTCATCAACAAGACGCTTTATGTTGTCCAGTTGTTTGCCTGATACATTACCCAAAAATGCTAAGGTCACATGAAAGTTGGCCGCAGGCACTGGGCCATCTAAACAGGGGAATACTTCATTGCGCCATGCTTCTATAGCTGATTTTGTATTCGCGTCTGGCGATAAACCAAAGAATGCCCGCATACTGCTACCCCTTATGTTTGTTATCATCTTGTGTAGACACTTTACTTAAAATTTTAACTAAACCCAAAGAGATTTCATTTGTTACCTGTTGAACATATTTTACCTGCTTTACATCAACAACTCCTTGCGGGTGATGCCATTGTTGTGGCTCCGCCTGGTGCGGGGAAATCGACTTGTTTACCTTTGTCATTACTCAAACTAGATGTGTTTAAAGATAAAAAGATAATCTTGCTACAACCACGACGCATTGCGGTTAGAACTATTGCCGCATATTTAGCTAGTCAATTGGGTGAATCTGTCGGGCAAACGGTAGGTTATCGTATTAGGGGTGAAGTAAAAGTAACGACTAACACTCGCTTAGAGATAGTCACAGAAGGCATTCTAACTCGCATGTTGCAAAACCAGCCTGAATTACCAGATGTGGGTTTAGTTATTTTTGATGAGTTTCATGAACGCAGTGTACATGCCGATTTTTCGTTGGCGCTGTGTATTGAAGTACAACAAGCACTGAGGGAAGATTTACGTTTGTTAGTGATGTCTGCCACGCTTGATGTTGAAGCGCTAAGCGAATTATTGCCTGAAGCTAAATTATTAGAATCTCAGGGCAAGAGTTACCCAGTAGATATCGTTTATCAAGGAGACAATTCAAGCTTACATTTGTTTGAAAAAATCAGCCGGCTGGTGATACAAGTATTTCCTAAACACCAGCATGATTGTTTGGTTTTTTTGCCTGGTGCCGCCGATATTAACAAAGCTGCACAGCGATTGATCCAGTATTTTGCAAGTGAGGGTGAGGATAAGGTGGAGGTCTTGAAGTTGTTCGCTGATTTATCTAAAAATGAACAACAACAAGCTTTGTTACCCCATCCAAAAGGAAAAAGGAAAATTGTCTTAGCGACTAATATCGCTGAAACTAGTTTAACCATTGAAGGTATTGAAGTTGTTGTCGATAGCGGTGTTGAGAAGAAAGCCATTTTCCAATTGAATCGCGGTATTACTCACCTACAAAGCCAAAAAATATCACAAGCTTCCGCCACACAACGTGCAGGCAGAGCTGGGCGTTTAACCGCTGGTACTTGTTACCGGCTCTGGAGTAAAGATCAACACAGCCGGTTAGCTAAACAAATTACGCCTGAGATCATGCATAGTGAAATGAGCAGTTTTATTTTGGAAAGTGCCATATGGGGGTCGAACGTTACGGAGCTTGCACTGTTGGACCATCCCAGTGATGCACAATTATCCCAAGGTTTTGAGCTTTTAAATCAGCTTGAATTGTTTGATGACAACAAAAAATTAACTACCCTGGGGCGCAAAGCCCATAACTTAGGTTGCCACCCTAGCATCGCTGTGATGTTACTTAAAAGTGAGCAGATGAGCCCAGAGCATTTGAGTATGGCGTGTGCTTTAGCGGCACTAATAGAAAATAAAGACCCGATGGGTAGAAATGCTAGTGGGGTAAGCCTATCAGCGAGATTACATTTTTTACTACAACAAAAAAATCATCTTATTTGGCAAGCGATCCGCCAATGGCACTCTAAATTGGGGTGTCGCCTTTTAGCTTGGCCACTCGAAGATACGGCTATTTTGGTAGGTTATGCTTATCCACAATGGCTCGCAAAACAGAGAAAAGATGAACGTTATCAGCTGGTTAACGGAAGTGGTGCGGTATTATACCAAGATGACGCACTAACCACACAGAGTTGGCTAGCGGTTGCAAATATGCAAACCAGTGATAGACAACAAGACAATGCGCAAATTCGTTATGCTGAATCTTTAACACTGTTGCAGCTAGAGCAATATTTTTATTATTTGATAGAGAAAAAAGAGCAAGTTAACTGGGATTATAAAAACCAAAGAATAGTCTCAGAAATGCAAAAAACCTTGGGTAAGATTGTTATTCACAGACAACCCATCAAGCGACCTTCTGAGCAGCATATCTTGACTATTTGGCAGCAGGTTATTCAAGACAAAGGCATAGCTGGAATACCATTTAACGAAGAAGTGCAGCAACTTATTTATAGGGTGCAATTGGCTGCAAGTTTTTATGGGACCCCATCGTTTTCTGCGTTACAGGTGTTTCCAGATTTCACTGAATCTGGATTACTCAATTCAATTGATAATTGGCTGATGCCATACCTGACGGATACATTAACTTGGCAGCAATTTACTCAATCTGATTTTCTTCAACAGCTTCTCAACGAGTTAAACTTCGCACAACAACAAAGTTTGAATAAACAGTTACCAAAACGATTAGCTTTACCTAGCGGTAGGAGTGCTCAGTTGACTTATACTTCAGGTAATAGCGTAATGTTATCGGTGCGTATGACTGAACTATATGGCTTACAGCGTCACCCAACTGTTGCACAGCAACAAGTCCCCATTACTGTGGAGTTACTTTCTCCAGCAGGCCGACCAATTCAAACTACTCAAGATTTGCCAAGATTTTGGCAAGGAAGCTACAAAGAAGTACAAAAAGAAATGAAAGGCCGTTATCCTCGGCATTACTGGCCAGATGATCCGGCAAATGCCCAAGCAACAACGCGCACCAAAAAAAGGATGAACAGTAAACCATGAGCAGTAAATCATGAGTAAAATCCCCGCAGGCAAACCTAAAGCTGCAACTGTGAAAACCCAATCAACCAGCAGTGCGCCGAAAATTTCGATTTGGAAACGACTTAATCCTTTTAGCTGGCTTTGGCGGCATTGGGGCAAGTTACTGTCAATTTTTATCCTCGTTATTGGAGCTTATACAGTATATTTGGATGCACAAATTAGCCAAAAATTTGCCGGCAATAAATGGCAAGTACCAGCGCTGATATACGCAAGACCAATGTTTTTGAGTGTAAAACAAGAAATAAGCATCAAAGAGATTGAAGAAGAATTACAACTATTGGGTTATAGAAGAGTCACCCGTGCAGATAGTTCTGGTGAATACCAAGTTTTAAATAATCGGATCCGTATTCAACGTCGCAAATTTGATTTCTCTAATGGCACCGAAGGTTTACGTTACATTGAAGTAAGCCTTAAAAATAGACGTGTTAGTCAGATCCAAGATCTCAATAGCCGTCAAAGTATTAACAGTGTTTATCTCGAGCCTTGGCTCGTCACCCGTTTGGTAAGCAGCGGGCGAGAAGATCGCATGTTAGTACAAATCAACGATGTCCCGGCTATTTTGACACAGGCGTTAGTGGCAGTTGAAGATAAAGACTTTTATCAGCACTTTGGCGTGGCGCCGCTTTCTATCTTGCGTGCTTTAATGGCCAATATTTCTGCGGGACGCACCGTTCAGGGTGGCAGTACTTTGACCCAGCAGTTGGTTAAAAATCTATTTTTAACCCGTGAAAAATCTTTAGTGCGTAAGGCTAAAGAAGCAATGATGGCGCTGATCATAGAATTTAGATACAGCAAAGACGTGATCCTCGAGGCTTATTTAAACGAAGTGTTTTTAGGTCAAAATGGTAATACGGGCGTTTATGGGTTTGGTTTAGCTAGCTATTTTTATTACGATCGACCCTTAAATGAATTGAGCATTGATGAAATCGCCACCTTGGTAGGCATTATCAAAGGCCCTTCCTATTACAACCCCCGCAAACATCCTGAGCGAGTCACAGAAAGACGCAATATAGTTTTGCGTTCGATGTTTGAAAGTAACCAGCTTTCACCTAACGAATATCAAGACTTAGTTAAGATGCCGATTAAACTGGCTACCGGTGCGAGCTTAAAAAAAGATAAACATCCTGCTTTTATGGATCAAGTACGACGCGAACTACGTTTGGTATTGGATAACCCAGATATTCGCCAGTCGGGGTTAAAAGTGTTTACGACTTTAGACTCCAACGCGCAGATGAAGGCCGAGCGTGCTGTTTCTCAAGGTGTTGCAGTACAGGAAAAACGTATAGGAAAGAGTGGTTTTGAAGCGGCGATGATAGTCACAGACATCGATTCTGGTGAAATTCGCTCGATTGTAGGCGGGCGCAATGTCGATTATGCCGGTTTTAACCGAGCATTGGATGCTAAACGTTCCATTGGTTCATTGATCAAACCCGCTATTTACCTCACCGCTTTAGAACAAGCGGCTGACTATAATCTAGCTACACATCTAACCGATGAACCCATTAAACTTAAAAGTACTCACGGAAAATTGTGGGAGCCACAAAATTCAGATAAAAAATTTCGAGGTCAAGTACCACTATTAACTGCTTTGAGTCGATCGCTGAATGTGCCAACCGTCACTTTAGGCATGAATTTAGGACTAGGAAATATTGCTGATACTATTTGGCGCTTAGGGGTAGAAGAAGAACTCGATTTGTATCCTGCTCTTACATTAGGAGCCGTGAACTTTTCGCCGCTACAAGTGAACCAGATGTATCAAACCATTGCTAATAATGGTCGTTATATACCGCTACATTCTATAACTGCCATTATGTCTCCAGATAATAGTTTATTGTGGATCTTCGATGTTACCGCAGAGCAACGAGTAGATGAACAGGCTACTTATTTACTGAATTACGCCCTGCACAAAGTGACGCTTGAAGGCACTGCGAAAGGTATTAGAGCAAAATTTCCTGACGTCAATATGGCGGGCAAAACGGGTACTACCGATGATTATCGCGATAGTTGGTTTAGTGGTTTTGACAAAAATATTCTTGTGACTAGCTGGATAGGCAAAGATAACAACCAACCAGTTAATTTAAGTGGCGCAAGTGGCGCTATGCAGTTATTTATTGGTTATCAGCAACAACAAGAACCGAAGTCATTGGTTAGGCGTTTCCCTGATGGTTTGGGTATTGCTCATTTTGATAATGCGACAGGTAACTTAAGCAAAGCAGGATGTGCGGACACATTTAGTGTTCCCGCTATCATAGCTGCATTACCCCCTGTGCCTGATAAATGTTTTGGCGAATCTACCGTGCCAGATAAACCCAAAAGTCTGTGGGAAAGGATATTTGGTTAAGGTTGTTTTTTAATCACAACTGATTTTGGTATTTGTTGATCTTCTTGCTGATATTGCCCAGGTAAATGCGAGCCTTTATTTATTCTGTCTTTGATAAATCCACTAATGGGTGGAGGTTTTGAGCAGTCGATCGTACCACCTAGAAAACCTAACAAAACGGCTGCTGTTTTTTTACTGGTGCTACTGCAATCCGCGCGGACTTTTAGGCTATCTCTAAGCTTGTCATCTTCGGTCATAAAAGGATTTTTGACTTTATTATTTATCACTGGCGAATTTTTGCGTTGCTGATAATTTCGGGATGCTTGTTCTGCCACCCTATTCTGCTGTTGCTGTTGAAAGCTGCTTAGATCGCGTCTTGCCATGTTTGTTGCGGGAGCGCGTATCTCTGGACTAGGAGTGGGATCGATAGTTTGTTCAGTCAGTATGATTTCATTTGTGTCATCATTATTCTCAGGCTCTTGCACTTCTTCTTCGTCTTTTGTTGGAACTGCTTGAGGTTGAGGTGTGCTCAGTGTTGTTTGCACCTCTGGTTCTGAAATAGGTTCAATTTGAGTATCGGGAGGTGTTTCAGTGACTGTAGGCTCTTCATCCAGCTCAATAGGCTGAAGTGTTTCTTGTTTAATATCTTCAACAGGGATTTCAGGAATCAGCAGCGGCATATCAAATATCAATGTTGCTTGAATAATGTCTAGCTTTTTTGGTGGCGAGTCTGGTACTGAGGGAAACATAACCGACTGGGCAACCACATACATGACAATCAGATGAAGAAGAACTGATATAAATAAAAAGCTATTTTTTTTAAACACTGCTGCTCGCGCATGTCCTTGATGAATGTTTAGGGTTTAATAGAGTACCCTGTATTGGATTAGTTCAAAATAGTAATGATGCCTATATCCAGTATGAATTAGCGTATCTGGCTAGCTAAAATTCAGAATTCTTATAGCACTATTTCTAGAATCAGTAACAAATACATCGGATTCGCTATCTGAAAATATACTTTTAGTGACGTTCTCCATCATTTCATGTTCGTTTTCATTAACTGCCATTACGATGGTTATTTTTCCTAGATCCTCTAGTCCCATTTTCCCAAGCATAGTAATGGCGATTGCGTCTTCTGCCGTTAGCTCAACCCCAGAAATGTTGGTGTAGTCGATAAGGATTTTTTTATATTGATTAATCACATCTTTGTATTCTTGGCTTTGAAACATAAATATCAAATCTAAGGAATTAAGATTGCCCTCGACCGTAATACAAGCAATATTTTCAGTAATGGAAATGTCGTATTGCATTTTCTTATTATCCATCTTGTTATTCGTTGAAGGATAAACCAGAACTTAGTATTTCGCACTGATATCTTTATTTCAAACCGAGATTATATGTTGATGAAGAGCATGGTTTAGATGCGTGCACCAATTTGATCCTATTTTTGCCTGCTGCACCAATAAAACGCAACAAAATGTATCAATTAACAGTCGTCACTCATTAACAGACTGATTTTATTGATAAAAAAACATGGCATAGGTCTTGTTGTGTATCTATTAAATACTTGCAACACATAACAATAAACTGGGAGTTACACCATGAAATTAGTTACTGCGATCATTAAGCCTTTTAAGCTTGATGATGTGCGAGAAGCAATCTCGGAAATTGGAATCGATGGTTTGACTGTAACCGAAGTGAAAGGCTTTGGACGTCAAAAAGGGCACACCGAATTATATCGCGGAGCGGAGTATCAAGTGGACTTTTTACCGAAAGTGAAACTTGAAGTCGCCGTTCAAGACGACCATGTTGAGCGTTTAGTGGAAGCCATAGTTGGCGCAGCTAAAACCGGCAAAATTGGTGATGGTAAAGTCTTTGTGTATGACTTAGAGCATGCCGTTCGTATTCGTACTGGCGAAACCGATGGCGAAGCCATTTAGATTTTAGGAGAGGAACCGTGGAAATTACTTTTGAATTGGGCTACGCCCTAGATACTTTTTACTTTTTGATATGCGGCGCGCTGGTTATGTGGATGGCCGCTGGTTTTACTATGCTCGAAGCGGGTTTAGTTCGTGCTAAAAATACTACCGAAATTTTAACCAAGAACGTTGCGTTATATGCGATTGCTAGCATCATGTATATGGTGTGTGGTTATTCAATCATGTACGGCGGCGGTGATTTCACTTTATTCCTAAGTGGTATTACGGGTGATGGCGCAACAGGTGTGGCTGAAGACCCTGCGGCTTACGCACCTTCTGCTGATTTCTTTTTCCAAGTGGTATTCGTAGCTACGGCTATGTCTATTGTTTCAGGTGCGGTTGCTGAGCGTATGAAACTTTGGGCTTTCTTAGCGTTTACTGTTGTACTTACAGGTTTCATTTATCCAATGTCAGGAGCTTGGACTTGGGGCGGGGATGCTGTATTTGGTTTGTACACACTAGGCGACCTTGGTTTCTCTGACTTCGCTGGTTCAGGTATTGTACATATGGCCGGTGCTTCCGCAGCTTTAGCGGGTGTTATATTACTAGGTGCTCGTAAAGGCAAATACACTGCTGATGGAAAAGTTAATGCAATCCCTGGCGCTAACTTACCACTAGCCACATTGGGTATGTTTATCTTGTGGATGGGTTGGTTTGGTTTCAACGGTGGTTCTGTATTAGCAACTGCTAGTGTTGAAAGTGCCAACGCCGTTGCTGTTGTGTTTATGAATACTAATGCCGCTGCTGCTGGTGGTTTGGTTGC
>Ga0209712_10002142_pt1 | contig 16481 bp, 11 predicted proteins | sample ArcOceMetagenome_FD_187443 | JGI IMG/M metagenome (GOLD analysis project Ga0209712, IMG submission 187443) | Marine eukaryotic phytoplankton communities from Arctic Ocean - Arctic Ocean - Greenland ARC118M Metagenome (SPAdes) (version 2) | ecosystem: Environmental > Aquatic > Marine > Oceanic...
GAAACAAATTTACTGTAATCTTCTGACAACAGAATCGATGATGATGCTTCTTGATATGAACCAGACAAGCACGAAACAAATCAAGTTTCTCGAGCAGATGTATATAAATATATATATATATATATATAAAGCACACTCTCGTTGTAAACAGATTTGAATTGTTCTAATTCCATGACATTAATTAATTAACTTATGCTTGACTCTCCTTGCTTGCTAATCGCCTAGTAGGTAAGGTAGGTTGAGAGCAAAATAGGCACCACGATTGGGTTGACTTTCAAACAGACTTTGGACAATTTTGAATCCGTAGTCATCTGGCAGCCCAAGAAAAAATGTGCACTTTAAAGCGCAGCTAGGCTTCGCAGAACTTCTTCCTTTGTCGCCAGTTTCTCTTGCTGATCAGGACTTAACGATTCGTGGTCCTTAGCTTCTATAGCCTCAATCTCTCTCAACTTTTTGGTCAACTTTCTCTTCTGCTTATAATTGGGATCATTGGAGCTAATAACAGAAGAAGCCATTGATGAAGATTGAGAGAAACCTACAGCAGAAGCAGATGCATCGGTCCCATCAGCAGAAACTCCGGGTACGACAGTAGAAGGAGCTTCCGTATCATCTTCGGAAGCAGCAGCATAAACACCAGATGAACTCTCAACAACTTCAGAAGTGTTGTTATCTCTAGCAGCGGGTGCTGCGCCATCAGCCCCACAGCATGAATCACGGAAAGCATCCACCTTATCCAAAAAGGACGTCTCCTTCTCAACTTCGGTGAAATCGGTAGGCATTGTCTGAAGGTTGGATTCAAGATGCGCTAGAGATTGATCGGTAGCGGTAACAGCAGTTTCATCGGCGGAGGGAACGGTGCTTACAGCAGACTTGGCAGTGGAGGACCTAGGCATTTCATCTGCGGTTTCAGCAGCAGATACAGCAGTCTCTGCTCCAGTAGTAAAGACGGTTGTATCCTTACTTGCAGACTGGGAAACAGCAAGAGAAACAGCTTCGCTAGCAGACTTGGCAACAGAAGGAGCAGCAGCAACTGTCTCTTTCTCGGGAGTGGCAGGTTGTGTCTCCGGTTGAAGAGGAGATTCAACAACTGTTTTTGGTGTGTTTACATCTTTGCTTCTCGCAGTTGTTTCGACATTGGCTGCTTTCTTTCCTTGGCAATTTCCCATTATTTATATAGATTAGTTTGAAGTGAAGAGATGGTATGCTGGTGCAGATTATTGATGTGGAAACTTGTATAAGATCTTAGCTTAACAACAGATGGAAGACTAACGCCGCGGATGGAGTTAGATGGACTGTTTTGACTGTTTGATTTTTTTATTCCGCTATTTTCACCGTTTATTTTGCGTGATTTTTGGCGGTCAACGCTTCAACGGCGGCGAAGAAAGGGGGGGGAGGGGCTGAGGGGTGGAAATTTCACAAATTTCACAAAAATGAATTCTGAATTCTTGGTAAGTACCGGTATGCCAGCGAACGACGGACCAAAGGTACGGTACCGTAGAAGCACATTGAACATGGCGCGCTTGTGTAACGGCTCTGGCCGTCGTTCGTTCCCCAATCAAACCGTCTATTTTCAAATTTGGCATTGGCGGGTTGCGACGCCAATGCCATTACCCATTACCCATTACTCGTCCTACACTAAGCTAGAAAATTATGTACCGGTATGAACCGAAATAATGTTTCATATATTTTCGTCATTTCGCTGCATTTTATCTTGGTCATTTTAAATTGGAAGAATTTATCTTGGTCATTTTTAATTGGAAGATGGAAATTCGCCCCTAGTCCATACTAATAGTACTTGTACTGTAATCAACGTATCGAATGTCTATCAAAGCATTAAGAATTATCTCAGACCTAAATTCCGAGCTCGTTTCTTTCCTTCACTTTTCAAAATTGAGAGTATGAGGAATAGTGTAGGAATCCAATCACTAATGTCGCCCATTTTTTAATTTCAAATTGGGAACATAAATTTGGAGGAGCTTGTGTCTATGAGGACTTGGTAGGTTAGGTACACCAGAACATCGTCGCAGAGTAAGTCATCTTGATCATAGCAATTGTATGTACAAAGTGGCGTGTATTTCTTCTTCGGTGGTCGTCTTGATCGTCGTGATTATATGCCAAGTGCATTTAAATTCTTTCGCCGCGAAGGAGTTCTGGAGTTGCTATCGATGTACGTTATGATTATTGTACTGGCACACGTAGTCCAAGATGAAAATGACATGATCTTTTTTGGCCATACATGTACTGTAGTGGCAAGAGGTTGAAAAACAATAAAATTGTGGAAAGTGTTTTCTCACACTTTCAACTTCGCTGAAAGCGAGCCTGGAACCTCGGAAAGCAAAATACCATCAGCCTTCGTCAATTTGCACGTGGAGGGAATAACTCATCAGGCCGAGTACGACGATTTACCGGTATGCAATTCACGGCCGTGATGGGCATCTCGACCCTGACACACTAATCTAGTCCAAGATAAAATCCCTCTTGGATGAGAGATGGATAATAATCGGTTCTACTTATCTAGGATGTTTACTTTCAATTGAGGCTTTGCAATATTCCCTACTACTAGACGAGACTGCCGAGGAACCTGTTATTGATAAGCAAGTATATTGATAATAATAACTACCAAGGCTACAAAAGTGAGGACACTAACTCGCGGTTGAATTCGTTTTACACAGTGCAGTTGCAAATGAAAATGTTTCAGCTTTATCTTTATTCTAATCCTCTCTTTCCAACGTTTGATGCTGTGGAATGTACGTCACCTGGAGAGGAAATTCTGATTCAAGAATGACTTTCTTGCCAGGTTTCTCACTCCAAAATATCTTCGACTTGCGTTACGGAGCAAATGTATGGAGTACGTGAAAATGGCACTTATACATGGATCCTTAAATACTAAGCTGGCAGAAGTAAACGCGAGGAAATCGTGGATTACAAGGTGTGTTTCGATACCAAGAAATAAGACCTTTATAAATTGGTAGTCTGAAAAAAAAGTTGTCTCGTCCGATAAAAAAATACAATGCTGAGATGCCCCCCTGGCTTCGACTGGGACTAGACCTAGAAATCGTTCGACGGTCCCCATTGCGCGGATGAAATAGCGCAAACCCTCTAATTGAGGTGAAGGTGCCTGTTCAATGAAAGTACTGAGATAGTCTTGCATTTCTTCAGCTGCACTGATTGGGTTCTCGTCTTCGTAGAACTAAGACCATTGCACAGATGAAACATCAGTATCGGATATAATTATGAAGGCACATATGATCGAAGCACTCCTTACTTACGCCATAAAAATTCATTTTAAAGTCTTCGCTTAGGAAAAGTTCATACGCCTGGCAATCTTTTGGACCTCCCTTGGATGATTCGAGTCCTCTACTCGCAACAATACCGCGTCCTTCGTTTCTCATGTTGTCGCAAATATCCTCCATAGAACAATCCGAGAACTCGTAGGGCGATTGACAGTGAAGCATGAAACCATGATAGGGAGTATCAAGTAAGATCATCGAAATATTAGCTAGCGTTGATAGATCAATGAATCGCTGTGCTTTCGGTTCGCTGATGTAGCGCTCGAAGAAAAATGACCTCCATGCGCTTTGGACAGCGATTGAGGTCGCCCAAGAGATGACATTTAGTGCAAATAATACGACAACGTTTTCCCTATCGTGACTTCCCGTTCTGTAAAGCACTGTTGTAACGAGAAGAATGGTAAGCTCGATACTTGTCTTTCGAGATGCCTGAAGCCTATCAAACTCATTAGCAATGAGCACTTTTCTCCAAACTGACACGGACGAGTAACGATCCTTGGGTCTTTCCCAATCCACAAAGACGACATCAATCCGGCATTGTTGGTAGATAACATCAAGGATATAAATTGTTTGGAATCTGGACACGTAGAATGGTGATCAGGAAAGTTCGAGCGAGCGAATGATTGAAAATGTAACGGGAAGCTTTCCACTTACACGAAGAACACCACAATCATGATGCGAAACAAATGAAAATTTTCCGAGGACGGAAGCATTAAGAACACAGTGTCTTGAAACAAATAAAAGAAGTACCAAAAGAAACAAATTGCCAGTACTACTGGTAGAAACGTCATTGAGATGGTGTGTAAGCCAAGAACTATCACGTGACAGATTGCATGGACATACTTGTAGTCGAATCCTGTAGGAAATCCATTTGACATCATGTCGAAATTTTGTTTCCTATTCCTACTATCCCAAATGTATATTCTCAGTGCCCATATAAGCAAAGCGATTGTCGAGACAAAACCGGACATAATTTTTAAAGAATTCCAGAATTTCGTTGTAACCATTGTGAACTCGGCCTTGAAAGTGATTGTATCCGTCGTTAACGACTGAATGTTTTCAACATTTCTCTCTACATACTCAATGTTTAGTATAGGAATGTAGATTTTTGAATGTCCACTTTCTTGGATGGTGGTTTCGATTGTAATGTCGGAAGCGTAACGAAGGATTTGCAACCCTTTCGAGGTTCTGCCAGCCTAAGTGAGTAAAAATAATGACAATGAGCTTATTCCCACCATATCATGGAAGAAGAATAGATTGTATTACCTGATTCCTTACCAAGTTGTCACTAAGCACAAACCTTCTCACAAACTTGCTGGTGCTTGCATCTTTTGACATGTTTGGGAAATTATTCCCGTCGGACGTGTAGCTTGTCGTCAATACTGGGACTGGGATCAAACAATCATCCCCATCTCCGCAAGGGGTGCCCTTATCAACGAGATATAATTCATAAAAGAAAGTATCGCGCTTCGCCAATTCATTCAAGTCGCAAACTCCTTCGATATTGAGTGCTCTTCCGAACGGTATTTCGTTATTATGCAGTGAAAGTGCGTACGAAAGTCCATCAATACATGAAACGAATTCATTCTCCAGTCTCTCGATACCTTTGAATTCACCATCCATTGAGTACTTTGCAAGGCGAAAGTCAAGCCCAGTCTCGTGTCCTTCCTTTTCTCTCAATGCCATTTTCATTTTGATAGTAGTATCCCGAATAATATCATCGTTGTCCTTCTCATACAAAAGACGTTCCATCAGTCCATCTCTGCTCCTGGCAATGATCGTCAGTTCTTTACATGGTGCTGACGTCTGGTCATAGGAAGACATGACGCAGAGGTTCAACAATTTCTCACAACTATTCACATGTTGTTGAGAATTGCTCTTGTAATACTCACAACGGGACGCTGCCTCAAGATAGAAGTGCGAAACAACAATTGAATTCACTGTGGTGCTCTTGGTAGACCTATTTATTCCATTTGATACAAAGTTGAACCTGACCTGAGAATACGCCGTCGATACAGTTGGCATATATGTCTCATCGATACAAATTTGATTTCCCTCTGCTGCCTCTCCTGATAAAATATGGTTCTCTTTACATTGGCATTGATATTCATCGTCAAATTCCATTCCAGAAGGACACGAAGCGCAGGAAAAGGCGTCTGCTGTATATTCGACTCCGGCCGTTTTATGATAGCGTTCGCCGCTCGGTATAATCCATGAGGGAATCACAGTTGATCCTTTCGGGCAAGGTGAACATTGATGGGAAAAGGGAGTAGATGACGACCTCAAGAAGAGTTCGTTCCTTCGCCAACCAATTGGACAGATACACTCCGCGACGGAATTATCATATGTTGCTAATTCTCCGCACTGCACACAGTGCTCTTGATCTACGGATATAGCCTCACCTTGATCTTTACATAATTCGCTACATTTGGGGTATTCTGAGCAACCCTCGAGTAATTCTTGCAGTGAACAAGCGTCTTCTTTCAACAAACCTTTGGCACAATCATTGACTGCAAATGTCAACGTACGTGTATTGCCCATTAGAAATGAAAGGAAGAAAAGAAAGAACCACATCATCATCGTTCAACCAGTATAACGCTAACAATGACACCTGATGCCACACTGCTTTTAGAATCCCAAGTTTTTTAAACAATTTGAAACAGTTTGAACTTTGAAACAGATTTCTCTCTTCTTTCCATCAAAGTTCAAGTTCAGATTCAGAAAGAGCTAATTCCTGGTTATGTAATAATTGAAATATTCATCAAGCATTATGAAGCCGAGACTAATTCGAGAATTTTAGGGCGAGCGTTACTCGGAAGCAAGATAGAGCGGTTCGGCAATCTTGAAATGCAACTGAAGAGGTGCTATTAATATGAGGTGGGCGATAGTTTAAAATTCAATATACGGCTGATGCGCCGAACTACACTCTGCATTCCGTCCTATCTTCTTTTGGCTGCTCAAGTCCATCATTATAAATCAGCTACAAAATATTTCCACACGAAACCTTGAAGTCGCTGACACTCATTGTGAGTCATCCTTAAATACGTTCGCCAATTGATGACAAATTTATGGCCAACCAAGACGATAACCAAAATCAACATGCCGAAAGAAATCATTCTGACTCCAAACCAAATTTACAACAGCCACATTTATGATCCAGACCACCCTGATGCCGATTGGAGTGGATTTATTGCGGGTAAAAGTTGCCGAAAACACATTCCAAGTCAACCAAACCAATTGGTTCCTTTAGATGGCAATGGTTTTGGCCCAAGAAATGGTGTTCCGACAGCAGAGTGGACAAAGCCCGCAAGAAAAACTGTTAGGCATCGAGAATCAGGCGCAGACAATACATGTGAAAAAACGCAATCGTCCACTTTTACTTTGATTGGTGGTCCTATCCCCGAAACATCTCCCTCTAAATTTGCTTCCGAATGTTGGGAAACAGAAGCGCAGGCAGCGGCACGGAAGAGGAAAACAGACTTGGAGCAGTTGACAGATCATGGGCGATCAATGTACATAAAGGGAAGAAAGAGAAGCATCGTGAATAAAGATTCTGCAGAAAATAGACAGCATGAGGTACTGCCACCAACAAGGTCTGAACCCTCTCCACGAAAAGATTCTTCCGACTTTACTGGGTTTAGGTCAAGCAACGCTAAAGTATCATGCTCAGATGCATCTTTCCTTGCGGAAGTCGGAGAAGCCGTTGCAAAGTTTAGAGGTTCTTACTCTTTTTCCACAGACTCTGCAACTCCGTTTGATCCATACAAGACTGCTTCGGGAGAGAGACGTAAAGACTTGTTGCTAGAAAACTTCAGCTCTACTGTACCAGGATACACTGGCAAACGTACATTCATGAGCTGAGTTTTAACAGTGGAAATTATTAATGTTGCATTCGTAGATAAAAAATAAACATGTTCAGATAATAAGTTGAAGTCTGATTTATAAGTGTTGCGCTTGTACATAGAATATCCTCGCTATTTCAGTCTTCCAAAGTGCTCAGCTTGACCAAGTATTCCAATGCGCCTTGGCATATATGCAGCATCAGATGATTCACCGAATTGAAATATTTTGTCAGGCATGGACATCATTCCATGCCTAACCTTGAGTTGTCCACAATTTCTAGATTTGCCAAAGGTTTTCATCAGGCGTTTGTTGCGAAGACGGGAGATTCCGTGCTGACCACTTTCTTTCGAAGTTGTGCTGACATCTAAATGCTCCACTATTGAGGCTGTTCCTTGGCCGTTTATGCAAATAATAGAACACGCTGTATTATGGGCCTTTTGAGTGGCAGACATATCTGAGACCTTTTTGCCTCGCACCTGTCACATGCAAAAAGCAAAAAATGTGAATACAATTGTATGAATGTTTAGACACAATCAACCAGCTCTGATATTTGTCCTACCTTGAGACTGAACCTGACTACATTCATTTTTTGCACGTCCTCGTGCATTGTATTGACTGCCCCACTGCAAACGTTCATTTCCGAAACAAAGGTCTTCAACATGGTTGAAATCATTTCTCGAAATTCTCCCAACCGATTGCCTGCGTGATCTGTTGTAATCTTTCGAACAAGATCAGGTAGAGGTACATTTGGGACCATTCGTTGCATTGTGATCCGGAGCAAGTCGCTAAGAACGTTAAACATAATATCCGAGTGTTCTGGAAGTTCCTTGGAGAGTCGAAGGAAGCCTTTCGCATTGATAAGCCGGTCTAGAACGTTGAACCATAGTTGAGATCCGTGTTCACTATTGGAAGACGAACCCGAGTTCCGTTCGCAAAGGTCCAAGCCGAAGGTCAGGATTTGGCTAACCGCTTGGGATTCCTTGCCTTGATGCAGGTTCGCAACCATGGTGTGGATATCCAATTTATTCCGTTCAAATTTAAATCTGCCCCTGTTATCATAAGAAGAGAGACTTAAGCCACGAACAACCCTCTTGAGTGTCATTAGTCTACCTTCTAGAGTCTGTAGCATCAGCTGCAGCGCGCTCGATACATTTCCCATCCTCTCTAGCAGATAGGCAGAAGCATCAGCTATCTCGTACTCTTGGCAAAGCTTCAAACATTCCTCTACTCTATAGTTAGCACTTGTTGTGAGATATTGATACACCATGTCCGGGTGGAACTTAGCCATGAGCTCAAGATACTTTTGGTGATGGTCTATAGTCATGTTTGCAAGGAGGACTGGCCCTGACACAGCATCTGCTTTCACCAAATCACCAGAAATGACTGCATGAAAAAACTTAAAAAACACCATTTCATCACCTCTCTCCTCAAGAGATGAAAGAATTTTTTCTAGCTCTTCAACATAGATCTCCGCCACAAGCTGGGCACATGGTACAGGATCAAGGTTGATTAATAACGGTAACTTTTGGCATAGGGCATTCCTCAGCACATCGTGCACCGTAGTTTCTTCATTTTTGTTTTGCCCATATGAAATAATTGCAGTGCTGCCTCCAATACATTCATTCTTGATGTACTCGAAAACTTCCCGCTGGAATCTCACGTCTTCATCATGAAGGTAACAGTCAATTGCACTCATAAAATGGTTTGAACAAGCTGTTGAATCAGTTCCATTTTCAAAAAGCTCTGAAACCCCACCCTTGTGTAAAATAAGAGCAGCTCTAGACATTTCATTTGCTTCAACTACTCGTAAAACATCCTCTCTGCTGTATGAGTTTCGGGGCAATACTTGGAACAGCTTAATAATATCTTCCTGTGCTGATCTCGCTGACATTCTCGAGATAACACCACATATTACAGTTGGAGGTGCTCGCACGACACCCTTGAGAAGGTATTTGGCTAGAAAATCATGAAAATAATCCAGAGCCTCACTGGCAATTAATGCTCCAGATGTGGCAGTGCTATCACCAGCTAGAACGTAAGCAATCCTTCGAACAAGGTCCATTCTGTCAGGGCATACTGTCTTTTCTTGTGATTGCTCGCCCTCGATGTTTTGCCATTTTTCAAAGGTTTCTTGCATATCACTGGTATCAGCAAAAGATGCACTAGGATCGTCGAATAAAATCCCGATTGTATCCAAAAACGCCTTGGAATCCAATTCCATGAGAATGTGAATATAGGGACACTTATGTTTTCGATAGCTGTCCTCTTTAATTTCCATGTTGGACTTTGGTGCCTTGTACTCAGTCCTTAATAAAAGTCGCAACAGCTCAGCCCGAAGGGTTACTATTCGGCTCTCTGGCGTTATTTCACTGCCGGTTGGGAACGACTTTCTCGTTAAACAATGCCGCAAATAAAGTAGAATTTTGTAACCATATCGTTGAAATGAAGATGGCTGATTGAAAACCTTTGGATTATCTCTCCTCTCTACAACTCCCAGGTCAGCAGCATCAAAATAAGCATCGAAAAGAATTTCGAGAGGTGAGAGATAATCGTCAAGGCCTTGTGTGTAAACATGAATGAGAGCCGAAAACAAGAAGTTTTTGCGCAGCAACGACACGATGGAATCAAAATTCATAATCGTAACATCCATGTGTAGCAGACATCTTTCCACCGTAGATATGTCTCCTAAAGCCTTGTAATGGTCAATGAATTCACTCATAACATCTGGAGCAATGTATTTCAACTTATCATTCAACACGTAGGGTTCCAAAACATCCAAAAATACTGCAGTGTATCCTGTGTTACGAAAACATTGATAAATTTCACTGAACAAAAGATCAAGTCTTCTTGTAACCACACAGAATTCAATGCACACACCAGCGAGCATTTGATAGTGACTCTGAGCAAGATCTATTCTGTTTGGTCTTTTAGCATCGAAGGTCGATTCTGGTGCATTATCAACTGCAAGAGTAAGATATCGCAACAATAAATCTCCTATCCATTCTTCATCTTCCGTCAACCTCATCCGAGAGATAAATGCAGGGTGACTGGAAATATCTTTTGAGCCGTCAGGGTTCCGTTTGCGATCTTCTTGACTCTTGATGGTGAATTCATAGTGGTCCAAGGCAAGAGCTAGCGCTTCAAGCCATTCGCCAAGTTCTTCAAGTGCAGTGACTCGTTGTTGAATACCAAGGATCGATAGTGTCTTGACTTCTTTTTGACAAAGCACCAGAAGGCGGTCTTCGCTTGATCGTATGCTATTTTGGAATGTTGTGCTGACACATGAAGTGTTCCCAGATTCTTCTGAAGAAGCTGATCGGCTGAGAGCAAACTCGGCATAGACAAGTTTCATTCCGGAGAAATCAAGACGCTCATTCAAAGTCATCATGACGGTATCAACTACTACCAATTCATTCGTCATTGACAAGAATGCCAAGGACCGATCACCCAACCATTCCAACGCTACTACTGGAGCAGTAGCATCAAATTCATCGTGTACACCAAACGCAGGCCACACCATTGTGTCACTTCCCTTGCCATCATCAGTATCTTCAATTAGAGGGAAATTGGCTCGTAATAGTTGTACACAGCACCCCCACGCTCGAGCTAGAATAGGTGTGACACTGTTTTCACCACCAGAGACCAAAGCCCACCCCCACGACAAGCAAGGTAAGAATACAGCTGGAGGAGCAGACGATTGTTGCGAATTTCGGTTTTGATCAGTATTTACATCGGAGAGAAAGGATGATACACCTATTTGTTCATTTGAGGGCCTAGGCCATCGATGAAGAACGCTAACGGATGGTTCCACAGCAATTGCAAATGAACTTCTCTCCGAGGACAGCGCAATGAGGACTAGTCTGTGGATTGAACTATGATATGGCTGCTTCCTTTTGTCTTCTGTGATGCACATCGGTGTTGTTTTCAATGAGGACATTGGAGACAAAACGTCCATCGCTAATATCTGCCCTGCAGTACCATCAAGAAGGCATTCAGTTTCCACATTAAAGTTTGACCACAACATCGTCTTAACAAAGGTAAGCTTGTTGACCAGACCCCCTGCATCTACACTGACTATACTGAGTGTTTTCTCTGATATGAAACGAACAACAGTAATCGGCGAAGGATGCACTTCAGATACAGTTTTTACCATAGAACCTTTTATCACATCCCATAGTATCACAGTTCCATTTGTATACCCAGCTACTAGAGTCTCGCCGTTCGATGCGATATCGATAGAAGAAACAGATCCATATTGGTCGAGAGTCGACGTTTCATTAGCACTTTGACCTTGTCGAAGACCTAATTCCTGCCTCAACTCTTCAAACAGATCAAATACAAGAACAATGCCTCGCTGAGTACCAACCGCAATAAATTTTGAACCAATTGAAAGAGCAGTGGGCAAACCAACATCTTCACCGTCTTGTCTCATGCTACGCTGCAATTCTGTACTAATTCTTTGCATGCACTTGGATTCAATCATTCCGGAGAAATCAAACTGAGTGTTTTGCGAAGAAACCATAGTCATCAACTTCTTTCTAGGAGTCTGTTGTTGAGTTCTAGATTTGGTCTGCAATTCAATCTTTGGCTTCATTCTGCGCTTTACCATGAGAGGAGACACGATATCACGCTGTCCAGGCTTGAGTAGCCTGCGCTCGTATTCTTCTGCAGCCTTTAGCGCAGCCTGTGTAGCCACATCTGCTCTGCTTTGCCCCTTTTGGTACTGGCGTAGATATTTATTGATACTTGCATCTTTAGATTTTGTCCACGAATACGAATTTTCAGCATCGACCTTTGACGATGAAAAAGAGATATTGCTTTCATTCACTGACTCGCTGACTGTGGTTTGTCTTGTAGTCCGGTTTCCAGCCTCGTTATTAGGTTTGTATTTATCTTCCATTTCATAAGTCTTTGCCTCTACACCTCCACTATTATGTACTTCCTTTCTTCTCCAGCTTAATGCTGGATTAGCGGGAATGTTAGGTCGTGTCTTATTCTTTCTCTCTACATTGATCTTATTTACATTGATAGAAAACCGCGCTATCATTTCGTCAAGCTCTACAAAATCTGCAGCATCATCATCAGAATCACTTTCTATAGAGTTGATAATGGCATCCACATCCATGGTAGAAGAGGCGTTGGAATGCACGCGTTTTAAATCCCCAAAAGAAAAGTCACGAGAATCTTTTCCAGTAGCTTTTGCTCGATACGGTAATGTTGCTGGGTCTTTGGATACGGTTTCCATCGTGAAATTCTCATAGTCTTCATCATCGTCCTCTGCTTCATTTAATATTTTCTGAAGGATAGCAAATTCTTCAGGGTTTTGATTACTTCTAGGAACAGTTCCTGCTCTCGAAGAAGACTGATTCGACGCAAATGATTCACTTCGTTCTCTTCCAGTTTTGACGGGTGACTTTGCTTTATCTCTGGGGACATCATGTACCGGTACGTGTGCTTCTTTTGACGTGCCAGTAGTACTGGGAATATTCAAGTTAGTCATGTCTTCTTTCTGTGCTGTATCCGGTATACTACTTCCATAACTTTGATACAATTTTCGAGCCATAGAAGGCGGAGTCTGCGGCGCAAAAAGATACGGTCGCGTGGAAATAGTCGATCCACCAAGAGAATAAGCATCATCTGCATGATTCACATCAAAATTGTGAAGCGCATTCGCCGCATTGCGAGCATTAGGTCTTGGAGCTCCAAAGTCAAATCCTAAATCATCATCGTCGTCTTCTTCATCGTCGCCATCGTGCTCTCTAAGTATTCGTTCCAAGTTGTCCGAATTGCCAACTTCCGCGCGAGAATTCTCTTTCTTCGTTGATCGCTGTTTTATACTTGCAAACGGCGGCATTATACCTTGCATTATATCTGTCCCTTCCTGAGAAGAATCTGAATCTGGAGCATCCAGAATTGCCTGCAGTTCCATGTTACTCAGGGACATAATGTGCTTGGTGAATCTATGGGTCAATTGTCAATTCTACGTTCTATGAATTATGAATCTATAATTTCTCAGTTCCAACTATTTTCAATTTGCAATAGTTCACCTTTTTGAGATTCTTCCGCTGCAAATTTCAATGCACTGAACGATGCTTACTTTGAACTTGCTGCTGCTGCTCAATGCCGTTTACTCTCTCTTTTAAAGTATGTCAATTGGATTGTTCCAGCCAGCATCTTCATTCATGCATCAGTTCTTCTTCTTTTAGTTGTTGTTGCAAGCAAGCAAGGGGTTGCAGATAGGCCTTTAGACTTGAGTCTTGTTTCGCGGTTAGAAAGGATAATTTAGGAAGAGGGTGTAGCGCGCGCTCTCAACCTGTAGTAACCCTCCGGCGCGGCCGGTCGGTAAATAAATTCTGTCATTTTGAATTTGTCAGGGACTGTTTGTTTGTTGCGTCGTGTTCTTGTAGCTCGTATCGTAGCTTTTAGTGTTGCGTATCAGACCAACTATCATCTATTTTCAATATAAGCGAGAAATGAGATGATAATGCAAAATGGAAAGCATATTTTGCCCTGCATTTTCTCTTAAATCTTGTTGAAAAGGCGGCGGTCAGCGGTCAGTTTGGTATGTTGTGTTTCAGCAGTTTCCCCTCCCTCATAAAGGAAGTCGGCAGAGGCGTCAGCTATCTTTTCAACAATCCAAAATTCACGTTGCAAGAAGTTCTATCACCGAATGAAGAGCTTTTATCTGGTTACCCGAGAAGATGAGGAACGTAGTATCAAATTACTACTCTAGTACTACTAGTAGAACTTGTGTGATATTGTTGGCATTTAGAATCAATGCTTTTGTAGATCCTTCAGCATTAGACTTGACAACGAATCGAAGAATAAAGATGATATCCACAATTTCGAAAAGTAAAAAAACACGAGTCCTTCTGAAGCGCCTATTTGGAATTTGAGACCCAAGACTATTTCGATACCTGTCGAATCGCAATCTACCAATGGAGGTCAGAGGCAAAGTGGAAATTGAAAGAAGACGCGAATTTGTAAATAAACATGCACCAAGAGAATTGTTCCTAACTTCTCCACAACGTTGTTAGGTCCTTTGAAATGGGATTGATAATAAATTACGTGAAATATGGAGATACGGTAGCGAAAGTTATTCTTTTCAAGCATGAGGATACTTATAAAATTTTATTACGCGCTTTCATAACAAGCCCCTTTGATAGCAGCATTTGAAGACAACAAAAATCGCTACCACAGTAGTCCTCTAAGTACATCAGGTTCAAGATTCTCTGGCACTGTTCCAGTACCAATATATTTATGCTTACATTCAAAATAAAATTGCTAATTATGTTCAACACAAACTCAGCCTTCAATCTCTCAATATGTCGTCAAAGGTTTGACAGCCCACCCAAGGATGCAGAGGCATTGACGCCCTCAGACTTTCCAGATGATAAAGAAGAGAACACATTACCGGTACTCGAAGCTGACATTCGCGATAGAGATGCTTGACCTGATTTGCTCATGCTAATGTCTCCATCATCATCGAAACGCTCGAAACGATCAGAGATACCAGGAACGATAACACCTTTATAGTATTCACTCGGGGCGTTCGAGGCGTTAGGCAACCCGGAAGGCAAATCTTCGCTGCCAGAGAAATCTGTTCTTGAAAGAATATCTGCATCTAGGACTGATGGAGGGTCCTCGATTTCATCATATTCTCGGGCTATTTGGGTAGATGCGGTATGGAAGTATTCATCAATGGACGCATTCAGATTTGATATCGGCTTAGCCTCGGCCATGTCCTTGGGACGAAACAATATTATTCCAATTGCTTTCGCAAGAGTCATGTCTTCATCACGACTAGTACGGAGCACGTACACTTTGTGGTACAGAAATATAATCACATTGAAGAAGCCCTGCGATGGCTGGAAAAGCATTCTCAAAGTGTGCAGCCATTTCAAACCCTGATCTGTGAAATTAAGTGCACCCTCTTGCCACAAGTATTCCAAGAAACCGAATATCCACGACATCACGAAAGCCACGATGTACATTACCGTTTGTCGCGTGATAATGCCAGTTTGCTCCTGGGCATGTTTTAGATCAACAAGCTTTTCATCTTCATCCTGAATCTGGCCGTCCTTCACATGTTTCAAAAGTCTGCGCTCGTTCCTGCAGAACGAATGGATGATGAGGGACATGGTGAGGAGTAGGATAAAGAAAGCAGCTCCCATTATACATAAGTACAGTGCCCAAAAAGAACCCTGATCTACCCCTCCACGGCACTCGGGATTATCATCCAAACTGCAACCGACTGGATAGCTGTTTGGAATGCAGTAAGGAGCAGTTGGGCTCGGGTTCAGCAGTTTCTGTTCTATGAATGTTTCACTGCTTACCCCAATCACAATCGCTAAAGTCGTGATGTAAAGAGGAATCTCCACATAACATCTGAATTTTGATTCCTGCATGTTATATCTCAATGTGCATAGATAGTATATATTCAGAATAGCATTCATGGAAAAAATCAGCCCGGTTCCAACAATGATTGTAAGCGCCTAACAATAAATGGGGGGTCGTGGGTGGTGTTATCAGAAATATAGTAGAATATGTTTGCTGAAGGAAACAACAAGATAGTGATGTAGTGATGTAGTAGCTATGCTGTCTACTAGATCCAGCACTCATTCAGGAGGATTTCATTCCGATCCACTCACCTGAATTTCACATGTCACAATATTGCCGTAGGAAGGCATTTCAAAAGGGTAGATGACATCTTTTGGCATAGGTATTGTGGTCAATGCGATAGCAAGAGATGTGAAGCAGTCAGCAATACTCAATACGAAAATAATTCGGTGGTATGCAGACCAGCGGTTTGTTGTAACCGTGCGGAGAATAATGAAAATGATCAATGCCGATGAAAGGAAGGACACAATGCCCGTGATTGTCGGAATGATGATTCCAGTTTTTGTGAAGTAGAACGAGGAAGATGACGACATCATGCTGTTCATTGTAATATGGTAATGTAATATAATCGAAGAGGTTTGTTTCCTGCTGGGTGTTCTACGGTAGTAGTTTCTACTGGTTTGGCTGTGTTCTGTGAACTGTTCTGTGTTCAAACTTCAAACCTACCGGTACCGCGGTACAGTATTATTGTAGTAGTATTTCTTCACTTGATCCTTGATCCTGAAACGAAAATGGGAGGAGAAGCTATTCTAGCTATTCGTTGTAGCTTGTCGCTCCTTCTGTTTGAATATGTTGCATTAAAATAGCTTGTCGCTCCTGTTTGAATACAAGGCAGGCATGACCGATGGGCGACTGGGAGCTCCCCCCCTGAGGGGGGGGATTGAAGTTAATTGAGGGAGGAAGGTGAAGAGGGAAGGAAGGAAAGTTGGATATGTGAGAAAAGCGCGG
>Ga0209712_10002143_pt1 | contig 16480 bp, 16 predicted proteins | sample ArcOceMetagenome_FD_187443 | JGI IMG/M metagenome (GOLD analysis project Ga0209712, IMG submission 187443) | Marine eukaryotic phytoplankton communities from Arctic Ocean - Arctic Ocean - Greenland ARC118M Metagenome (SPAdes) (version 2) | ecosystem: Environmental > Aquatic > Marine > Oceanic...
ATTGCGACCCTGATCAATAGCTCATGTGGGGTTTTCCCACGTGAGGTCCTTGATCCCGCTGGTAATTTATTACATTCAATACTTCGATCAACTGACGCTTCACATGCTGAACAAGCATGTACACAGGCATTGCAAAGTGAAGCTTTTCAACTGGGCGGTGATGCAAAACGTGCGATTCTCCTTACCCTTGGAAAAGGAGCCCAGGGTACAATAGCATCTTCGGTCATTATGGACCTACTTGACGATTTGTGGACTCTGCACCAGAATGATGTAACTGGGGGCAATACCACTGGCGGTGATGCAATCCTTTCCTTCACAAAGAAATACAGTAGATAAGCACATTTATTTTAGTGTATCATTAAAATTCACAATAGACTACGTGTACACGTGTACCCCTTTACTTTCAACCACGAAATTTAGGACATGTCGCTGGCAGGATGAGTTAGATCCCTATCACTTGCCTCGACAGAATGCACAATGTCAGAAAACTTCATGCACTCATGTGGTAAATTTTTCGCATGCATCACATGCTTCGCGAGACTTTCACACATATCCCTTGTAAATTCGATCTTATCTCCTTCGTCCTCTATCACAGGCGCAGTAGAAGAAATAAAATTAGATTTGTGGAATATGTTTGTATGAGGATACGTGATTTCCACTTTGACTTACCATAACCAACAAAACCCAATGTGTCGTTCTCGTTCATGGCGGTCAATTTACGAGCCTGAATGGGATTGAATTACAGACAGAAAACTATCAGATTGTCTTGCTTCAATCAAGCTTCAATGGTGCCGTAAATTCCATCAACAGATTGAATATCAACACAGACTCACCAAATTGACGGCTTTATAGTGTGCAATCTCAACCATTATTAAATTCTTTTCTTCTGTGCTTTGACACGATTCTCAAAATTATGTCAATAATAAGGGCAGTTTGAATTCATTTTTGTTATTAAAAAAACAAGTCATCATTTCACACATGAGAACTGTATTGACACAAAAGATACCCCCCCAAACCAACCAGAACCCCTTTTCGAACCAGTGTTTACCCAACACTATTCGGATAGAACACTACATGGTAGAAAGGAAGGAAAGTTTTCCCAGAAGTTTCGTACATACTATAATTGCTACCTACACAGTAGTTAACATTTTAAAAGTAGTTGCACTTTCAAACTCGCAATCGCAAGTGTATCCCACAGATATCGCACAACGTTCACTAAGGCGACCGTCCAATTTTGAGTTTATTTGTGAAAACAACTCCTAAAGCGAATCCAAGGACTACCCCTTGGAACATACTACCATGTCTTTTGATATTGGACCAAACTTCAAAGCTCTTCTCGGAACTGCCAAAGTTCCTGTCTAGATGATGGGCCCTATCGCCGTTTAATGATGCTTTGACCTCACTGTCCACATTATTGTCCTTTCCTGCCTTCTCTGCCTTTTTCACGGCCATCCAAATTGCTGTAGCGTCATCCGCGGTTTTAGCAAATGATCCGTCACCCCATTCTGTCATGTAGGGAGTGCGGTTTTCAACCTTTTCAGCAGCCATCTGCCAAGCATTGTCCCTCCCAAAGTTATATTCTCTAGTAGAATTTCGCATTGTGACGAGATAAGCGCCGGAATTGATTTGTATAAACAATAAATTAAACGCTTTGTTGTGTCCTGCGTCGTATTTCTTACCTTCTCAATATCATTTCCAGCATGAGTACATCAAATATTATGTCACCTAGTTCGGAAACCATCGCATTTGTAACACTTACAGATTCTTCTTTTGCAGCATTATGTACAGCATTGGATTTGATATCAAGTATCTCTTCGCGAAGCTCATGAACTTCACTCTCAAGATAACGTAACATGTCTTCCGATGTGATTGATTTAGTCCATGGGCATGATTTTCCTAAACAAGATACAACGTTTTGCAGGCGCTCTCTCCCTCGAAGCCCCTGATGGTGTGCTCTTGTCGGCGTTTTCATGTGCCTGGATGGAGAACCTTTTAGTTGCTTGTTCTGAAATTTTGTTTCTCCGCTGACTGATGTGTAGAACAATCTTTCCTTCTAAATTATCAGGAACGCAGCAGCAAAGACTAATAATCGCTTCACTTTTGGGTGAATTAGTATCTACATGATGTTAGTACTTAGTACTTACTGTAGTAGCTAAGCAGCTACGGTCTACGGTAGACGGTACCGCACCGTTTAGGTAGACCAAGCGAGCGTCCCAAAGGCACAATGAATGCACAAACGCCACGACCCGTGTACAGCACACACATTACATAGCCTGGCAGGCAGGCGAGTTGGTAGTTGGGCGATCCGATCCTACGTTCGCGCGGTGTATCCGACATCCGATCCGACCGACGGAAAAAATATAACTGTCTCAATTTTCAATTTCTCACATTTTCACAGAATACGAAATAGTAACTACAAAACACAACACTTGCACCCACAACGGCATTGCTTACTTTCGTTACATAGAATATTGATCCTCTTTCTAAACGCACCTTCGTACAACAGATTAATAAATAAAAAAGAGATTTAAAATAAAATAAAATGTCAATCATAACGAATCCATCACTGTCTCTGTTGCTAATCTTTGCGTAAGTTTTGCCATGCAAAAGCGACATAATTATTATCTATTGGTACGTGGTGTACCTTCTTTACAGGAGAAACTAAATGATGGACGCAGCGATCGATGCAGCAGAGGTATGAACTTGAATGGTGATCTTCCACAACTAGTAGTTAGTAGTCAACTGTAATAGGTTTCTCTGGTGGTTTTGTAAATTTAAATGGTTCCTTGGGTGGTATTTGTTGGTTCTTTAGTGTCCACCTTAATAGATGGTGCTATTATTGTTATTATGGGTGGTCTTATTAGATTTTTAGTGTTCTTCGGTAGCTTCTGTGCTTTTGTTGGTGAAATTGATGCCCTTGTCATCTTTGTCATCTTTCTTCTAACGTCCAATTCCCGTTCGCTTGAAGCACACCGATGAGCATAGGGAGAAATGTGATGACACTCAATGATCTCGTCTCGTCGTTTTTGGTTCTTGATTCAAATCAACAATCTACTCGAAACACCCCAACCACGTCCACGGTTGGTTGAAGCGTTGAGATTACAAACTTCTTTACCCAGTTTCACGCAATTCAGGGGTGAAATTATTGGTGGTTTTGAGATTTAAAAAACAAATTTAGAAATTGCTTATTATCAACCAAAATCGGTACAGTATATTTTAATAATACCCTTCCCTTCCCTTATAAAAAAAAACTAAAATGAACCAAATTGATAATTAATAAATTGAAAGTAAATTAATAATTTATACAAAACACACAAACCCACACATATCACACTTTCCATGTCAACGAAACATAAATCTATTGGTAGAGGAGGAACAACTGCCTTGTGTGTGCCTCAGCACGCACATGATCCCACATAAACCCACACACATAAAGCTTGTCATGCCAAAGCTACTCGAACTCAATCTATAGGTAACTTCTTTACACAACCAACCAAGCGAAGGCAGCAGCAATCGATACAACAGACGCAGACACTTCCATAGTAGTACTTGCACTAGTAGGTGGAGGTGGTGACACTGATGTGGGTGCCTTTGTTGCCTTGGGTGTCTTTGTTGCCTTGGGTGCCTCTGTTGCCTTGGGTGCCTTGGGTGCCTTTGTTGATGAGGGTGACTTGGTGGACTTAGGTGCCTTGGTGGAAGACGGTGACTTGGTTGACTTGGGTGCCTTGGTGGACGAGGGTGCCTTGGTAGCAGCAGGATCCTTGGTTGCCTTCAATTGTCTTCTTCTCACAACAGGTTGTTCTTCCGCGACGACAGCGGCAATGAGTGCACAGAGGAGAGTAATAATAGTAGCAGACTTCATTTTGTTCTTTTCGAATGTGTTTGTTTTGATCGATTTGTGTTTTTATGAAGGGACCAAATATTTTAGAATGATTGTGGAGGAGGTTAAGTGGAATAAAATAGTATTCGTTGCAACAGCTAAATGTGCGTTGAACCGTTGTGTTTGCGAACTTTTATCCGTTGAGTCCACAATTATGACATAAATTCTTTGGGTTTACCGTTGAGTCCACCATTATGACATAAATTCTTTGGGGTTTAGCTCAAAAGATGCGTTGTTGTAAAAATGGAATACGGTAATATCGCGGGTTCGGCACATCCATCCGTTGAGAGTTTGCCAAAATGTTTTTTTTGTAAAAATTTAGCTCACGCCCAAAGAGGGTATAAAATGTTTAAGGATGGTATGGTGCCCCCTTTCATAATTCCCAACCACACAAAACGACCCCGCCCCCCCCGAAGATCATTGAAGAGAGTTGTGAGATAGTAGAGAGATGGATGGGTCAAAAGCCGACAACCCAATACCAAAGGTCGAAGCCAGAGACATTAACAGACACAATAGTCTTGATTGGGCAGCGAGCGTTGTGTGAATGGTCGACACAAAGTCTAAACAACCCATCCACCATGTCAACATCAACCGCACCAGTCACGATACCTGCATCCGATGCAAATGCATCAGCAGGCAACAGACCACGCACCGATCCCTTCCTCACAAATGACTTTTATCCACTCAATCAAGCCCACAATGCAATCCTCACAGCACTGCGAGCCGATGAATCAGCCCCTGACGCTGACCTCTCCCGGCGCATTGCTTCCAGTTCCTCAACGAGCTCTGACGTTCAGGGGCATACATATCGCGCTCTGCAGAGTGCCAGTGGGCCGAATGGCGCTGCTGCTCGGCCTGAAGAGTCCATGCCCGCGGCTGATGTGTACAGTACACTCAGTCACGCAAACTCGATTCCGTTACCGCCTTATCTTACGAATGTCATCAAGGAGACGAAAATCTCGTCTCTGATGGGTATCTTACCGGAGGGAAATATGGTGTGGGTCAGCGTTGATGGTTCACTGTATCTCTGGGAATATGGATCGCTGAGTGGAGGGAGAAAGAAGGAAGACTTTGTGTGTTTCCAGGTTCCTAGTGGCCAGTGCGTTGTTAGCGTTGGTATTGTCAAACCCAAACCTGGTAAGTGCTTTTCTTTTGTGTCTGAATTTTCTTTTTTCATGTCATTTCTTGATGCGCCTCTTACACGTAAATTATGATTTATGAAACGAACCTGCTGTATCGTACGAGTAGGAGTATTTAAAGACATTGTAGAATGGTGTCTTGTGGTGACTACACCCGAAGAAGCTGTTATTTGTGCGCTCGCCAGAGAGACAGTGCATGGAGGCGCTGCAAGCGATTCGCACCTTGTTTTGATTCCAACACGCTATGAGATTCCTACAGACTCTGTACCGCTGCTTTCAATTTGTGGAATGGACAATGGACGAATTTTTATGGGCGGCTATGATGGTAGCCTATATGAAATGTGTTATGAGGCGAATTTTGCGGCGAACCAGAGGTCTAGATTTTATGATGACGAGGATTTTGCGAATGATTATGGTGACCGTCATGGGTTTTATGCTGCTCCCTCTCTCACGAGTACAATTGCAGCCACTGGAAAGCGTGCACTTTCGACACTTGTGTTTGGGCCCAGTTCGCAATCTGAGAGATCGCGCAAATGTAGGAAGGTCAACCATTCGTCTTCTGCTCCATCTGTTGTATCAGCTTTTGTGCCTGGATTTGTTTTGAAGGCCAGTTCAGTTGTGTTTGGATCGAATCCGACACTGACCGGCGGTCCCATTGTTAATTTGACCATGGATAGAGACAGAAAGACAATGTATGCTCTCACTTCCAAAGGATTTATTCATGCATACGATTTAGACACCAATACAAAATCAACAAATGAATTTGGAATGAAAGCCAATCCACCAAAATTGGCATGCAGCATCGATGTGAAAAAATCTGTTCGGAGATACCTGAATTGTGTTTCCCATGGAAGAATGTATCCTTCTAATGTTGGGACTGACTCGTCATCGGCGTCCATTAGTTTTATAGGAGGTGTATCTGGAACTCAAGCAGGTGTCGGGGGTATGGATGGAGCACGATCCATTTTGAAAACGGCAGATGCAGAAGAAATGAAGAAAAAGTCGCAGGCTTCGTCCAGGAGGAATACATTTAGCACAAGAAAATCTGGATTAAGACATAGTGGTGAGGGGTGTCTTCATCCAATTTCAATCCATGTCGTCCCTTCAGCAGAGTCAAAGAACTTAACTCTTGTTGTTATCTCATCGGGCGGTTTGAGGTATTATCTCTCTGTGCTTCCAGATGGTGGTAATGGCTTTGGAAGTACCATTGTGAAGCCGGGTCGCCGTTTCACTCTATATCATGTCCGTGCACCCCCGTCATTGACGGTAAACAATGAAAATGACGTGGCTTTAGACTCAAAATTGAAGAAAGGTATAGAAATGTTGCCGGGAATACAAAATAGAGGCAATACAGCGCTTCTGATGACGAAAAGTTGCTATTCGTCGGGGGTCACAATGCTTGCTATCGATTGCAACCACGAATCAATGGATGAAGATGCTGGCGATTCTATCTTGGCACTAACTCCTGACTACTCAAAGAAAATCGAAGCTCAAATGGGACAAGCAATGGTTCCGTATTCAAACAGTTCCACAGGGACAGGAGTGAGTGAAATTGTTTCTCAGCCAATGATCGAGAATGAGTTGTCTAAAGTTGCAGCGTCAGTGTTGCCCGGTGGCCATATTTGGGATTTGAATGTCAAGTCAATGGATATCGGAGAGACCAATGCAGTTATGAGACTTTTTTCGCAATCCATGACGCCACCGACCATGTCGCAAAGTGATCAGCTTATACCAGCATTTTTCCCACCATCGGCCAATAGAAATCATATGAGGGAAGGCAAAGCAATCGATACCAAAATGCTGTCAAATTCCTCCCTAGAAACTGCATCTAGCATGTCGAAAGCAATTGTTTCAGGGAGTGGCGGATTAAGTGGGTTCTTCCGTAGCATATTGACTGGGAAAAGTAGTATTGTTTCCAAACCACCAAGAATGTCAAAAAAGCAAATGAATAGTTACATGATATCAAATCGTTCTGGATGTGACGAACATGGATTCAGCACACCAAATGTGAAAAGAAATGTTACCAGAGGGCGCAGAAGCACCTCTGCTATGCAATCTTCGAGATTACCAGCAGCTGTATTGAATCCATCATCCGCGCCACTTTCAGAAATGGCGAAGCAGCATTTGTTATTGAATTCAAAGAAGAAGGGTATTTTGGCGCTTAACTCAGGTGGTCTGCACTACTTCACACAATCTCACGCCATCGACAAATTGCATACGTTGCTGTTAAATTCTAACGCGAGCAATATTGGGAGAGATGAACGTGTCAAAACATTCTTTAGGAGTTACGGATTTAGCGACAGCTGCGCAATGTGTTTGTCGATCGCTATCAATGATGAAGATACGGTTGCAAGGCGAGCTGTTCAAGCAGCTTTGAGTCATGCGCGTAGGCCTACACTGATCCGTACAGCTCAGCCTTCTAATGGTACTGCCGCCAAAAGTGGCACAGCTATTAAACCCATCTTACCGCCCAATCAAATACCTGGTTTTGAGGGGTATAACTTCACGTCATCATCTTTGTATGATGGATTACTAGCATTGGTATCTCGACTTTTGCGGCCGATTTGGTGCAAACCAGCTGTGGTTGTGACGGAAGGTAGAACTATTCCACCAAGAAGGAAAGGAGGGCCTGTCGAGTATCTACCGGCCAAGGTAGAGTTCTTGTTAAATCAAGGAACCCTTGAAGAAGTAAGGCGGCCTTTAGCAGCACTGCAATCCCTCATGAAAGAGGTTTTTGCCCGCTCGGTAAAATCAGTGCCTGGCGCTCACAATACTGACACTGAAATGGCGGATATGACAAGTTCAGTTGGAAATGGTTTTTCCACAAGCAGCCTCATTAGCCAATCTATTCAGTACCAGAATCAGGCAAGATCTCAAAGCAATACAAGGGATCAACAACCATCCGAGAAAGAATTAAGAATGGCTGCGTGTCAGCATGAAGATCGCAGCATCCACGCACTTTATAGACTCGTTTCACGAACGGTGCAATTGCTTACTCTCGTTGATCATCTTCATCGGGCTCATTTCTGCTCTTCGCTGCCTGAGGTCGAATTTGGACTTCTTCACGGTAAGACAGATTTCAAATTCAGCCCATTTTCTATTTTTATTCCAAACAAATTCTCATAATTTCTTTCATTCAATGCAGGGGTCAGCTTTTCCCAACTTGTCACGCTAAAGGGGGCGCAAGATAGAATTGAGGCAGTCGTGACAAATTTATTCAGTAACTCGTCGTTACTATCTGACCAGAGTACCCCAGCAATGTCATCAGTTGAAGCAGATAATCTATGTGCACTTTTGTCGCAACAGTGCTACTTATACTTTTCAATTGGATCACGGTTGACTTTCCTTGGATTCCGACATGCCGAAGCAGCTCTGTCTACCACCTCAATTTCAAAGCAAAATGAACATGTTACTGCTGCATCAAATTACCTGAGGGAGGCTTCCAAACATTGGCATAATATTTCTCATGTCACCGGCCAATTGCCTGGTACCGCAAGCCATGCACTGACGGGAAAGAAGCAAAATGCTTACCATGAATACAATGAGTTTGCCATGCGCGCACTTGAGAACGGCAGCCCGCTTGCCAGAGCAGCATCAGTTCTCATGGGAGTCAATGATGTTGCTGGATTCGTTGATGTGTGTTTGACATGCGCGAGAAATTTCGATTATGGTTCTTTTACCACCACTGACGATCTTTCAGCGACCTCTGAGTTACTGGCTGGGTCTATGCTGCCATGGGAAAGAACATTGTATCATCGCCATCTCAACGAAGCAACGGATGATCTTAAGTCGGGAGTTGTGACTTCAAGGGACAATAATGCGTCAACTTCGAAAGAGGCAAGCAGCGTAGCCAAGCGTACTTGCTATGGACTACTTTATTATCACCTTGACCAGCTGATGGAGTCAGTAGCAGAATTGCCCCAAAACAGCACTTTGGTCGAAAGGATGATTTCAATTGCAACATCTTCCCCAGATATTGCTTTCATTCATGGCCTATATGAGTACCTTGCTTCGTCTGGTCATGTTGATACGTTGCTGAGAATAGATAGCTCCTCCTTCGAGAGATGGTTGCAGTCAAAAAATGACTACCATCTGCTATGGAGGTATTACACCGTACATAACATACACTGGATGGCTGGAGAGGTCATGTGGAATCGTGGAATCAGCATTGCTGATAAGGTCATTTTAGAAGAAAGGATTGAGTGCCTCACCAGAGCAATGAGCTCGTATTCAGTTGCTCTCAGGGATCTCAATCACGACAGTGCTCTTTTACAAAACCGAATCGCTTCAAGGACTTCTTCATCTGGCGATTTGTTGTCACAAAGATATGGGGTATCTCCCTCTAGGGATGAGGTGAATAGAGTTCTTTCTCAATTGAATGAGCAAATCGATGTTGCTAAGATCCAGACGCGGATACTCTCCACAATCATGTCATCGTCTAATGCGAAGAATATTGACGAAGATCAGACTGCTGCATTGAGAACTACTTTCATGGACATTTCAAAGCTGTACAATGATTTTGCAGCACCACTTGGTCTATACGATATTTGCCTGGCAATTTTGCAGACATGCAAACACGATGATTCGCCAACTATTACTAAACTATGGAGATCAATTCTTTGCGAGGAATTGCTTCCATGCAGGACTAAAAGCAAGGTAGTGCAGGGCTTCCTAACGAACCTTCAAAGAGATAGTATGCTTGAAGAAGAAAGTGTGATTTTCTCTCATACATCTGTGACAAAGGAAAACGGCGAACCGTTGATGTCGTTTGAAGATGGAGATTGGATTACAAATATTAAATCGCGAGTCATTGCTTTAGGGAAAGAGCTACATGGAAAGGGTACCGACTTTGTCTTCCCCCTACGTTTTATAGCAGAATGCCTTGAAGGACTTCGCCGGATTTTCAACGAGTCTACAGTTAACACGTCTGATCACTGGACCATCAAAGTTTTGGTTGAAAGTGGTGCTCCGTTTACTTCTATTCTCGAAGCCTATCACTCGATTTTTTCGAGCCAAAGTGACAACTCAAATGCAGCTTTGAAGCTACAGGAATTGTCAAATATCGGGGAGGTACTCAAATTGTGGGTATCTTTAGCAAAGAGCTCAACTTCAGGAAGCCCGAACACTGTTTCGGTGAATGTCTCAAATGGTAATAAAACGCAGCTTGCAAGATATTCAAATGGAATTCTTGCACAAATTGATAGGTACAAGGCAGAGCTGGAGAGCTTAGTTGGGTGTAACTCTGAAGAAGTCTCGAGATGTTACGCCTTGTTCAACGACATTGAAAAAATATTGAGGCGAGGATGGTAAAAAAATGAAGCGAAGATACCGGTAGATGGGGCATGATCAAACCTTGCAAAGAAAAGAATTCTTGCTAAGCTAAAATACAGTTATTGATCTATCTTTATCCTGATGAATCGGAATTAAGAAACCAATGTCCATTCAGTAAACCATTCTTTCCTACTATTGGGGCCCGATCCTCTGGTTTTCTCTTCAGGCATAACTTGATTGCATCAATTGCGGCTTTGTCTATCGAATTAGGAAACTCAATTTCATGGTTTGGATTAACAATGGCTTGCAGTTTGGGAAACATGGTCAAGTCTGCAAAAGGGGTCTTTGAATAACACATCTGGTACAAGATGCAACCCAATGACCAAACGTCTGATGGCTGCATAGAAGAAAAATTAGAATTGGTCAAGTTTTAAAATTGATTGTTGTACACTTTGATAATCTCACCTTTCCACATTTCATGCGTGTTCCGTTGGCACAAGTGCCGCTGTCGAGGATAGATTCTGGTGACATATAGTTAAGTGTTCCAACTTGACTCTCCCTGTATATATTTGTGGTATCGTCACTTTGGATCGCCTTAGCTATACCAAAATCAATTAGCTTCAGGACACCCTTGACAAAGAGGAAATTTGCCGGCTTTAAATCTCCATGAATTATTCTTTCTTCGTGAATGCAGTGTACCGCACTAAGCATTTGCTGCCAAGTGAGTCTGATAAAATTCATGTTTGCTGAGGCACGGCTTTCTCCCTTTGACCGTTGCAACCCTTGCTGCTGAAGCTGTGTGGTGAAATCGCAAGATCAGCAAGACAAATGACATTTTGATAATTCATAGGCGTCAACAAATAATTACAATTGAAAATAAACTTACGACATGATTCAAATCAACTTCGCCGGGTTCCATTACAAGCAAGATAGCTTTTCGCTTGAAATCAACCTCGCTGTCATAAAGTTGAATAATAGCATGGTTGCCACGAAGCCTCCTTAGCAATGCAATCTCATTGGCATATCCTTCGATGGATTTCCTTTTCATTCCGCCTATCTTAACCATCTTGATGGCGACTATCTTTCGGTCAGTCGACAGCGTTCTATAAACTTTGCACGATCCTCCTTTCCCTATCACTCCAAGCTTGACGTAAGGACTATTGTTGACGGTGATGATATTTTTGTTGCGAATAATGTTCAAGAACTCAGGATGAACTTCTTGGATTTGTTCTTGTGACGCCGCAGGCGATTCCTTCTTTTTATTTATTTTCACCACATCACTTTTAGGATCCCCATTACCGCCACTGATATATTTTGATTCGTAACTACCAGCACTTGCACGACTTTTATTGGAGGCAACACTGCTGCCGTTTGAATTGTCTTCGTTATTTCTAGTTGCATTTGTTCCATCTGTCTTTGTATCATTTGTAATGTTCTGTTCAGAACGGAAGCTTGCGCTCATAGAACGAGCTTTAGATTGGTTGTCGCTCCTTTCGGTTGCGTTGATGGGTTTACTCTTTGCAACATTTCCATTACTACATTGAGAGTGGATGCTCCCACTATTGCCACTGCTTGTGGAATGACTATGATTTGAGCGAAAACTGCCGTTTTTCGAATAACCCTCTTTCGTACTCTCCTCAATCTTTTCCATCATGGGCCGATAACGAGAAAAGGTATTCAATGATGACGATGGCGCCTTTTCTACGGCCGATGTTTCCTTCTTGGCTCGATCCTCCATCACTGCCTTCTTTGCTGCTTTTGTGCTTGGGCCAGTAGGATTCCAATTCAAAAGATAACTGATATCCGTCTTTTCTGTTTCGAGGTCTTCATCTTCGTCCTCCTCCACAGTTTTGTCCATATCCGCCTGAGTTGATATTCTCTGTGCTCCTCCCCCGAAACCTCCTCTCATAGCTCCGCCTCCGCCTCCGCCTCCGAATCGTCTCTTTTTGCTTAATAGCGACGACGAAGTAGACATTTCACGAACTCCAACCTTTTCCGAATCATTGCCTTTGATTACTATCTCTTTCAAGTGAAGTGACGTAGCTCCAGCTTCATGTGATGCAGTTCCTTGTGGATTTACGACATTGGCCTTGTTGTCAACAGTTCCAGCCCGCCTTGAAAACGTCCCTTCACCCCGAGGAATGCCACTGCCACTGCTCTTGCTTTCGACCTCGACTCTCTGAGCTATCTGCAGCCGCCTCTTATTAATCAATGAAAGCGAATTCAGTTTGGGTACTCCATTCAAATTACTCTTTCCTTTGGCGTCCATTGCCATTGGTTTATCTCCGATATCATCATCCTTTTTAGATACCACTGAATTCAACTGATTCAAATTGCCATTCGAATGAATATCACCAGTGCCAGTACCAGTGCCAGCACCAGTCCTCCTCTCCATCAATTGGTTTAGAAAACGATCCAAACGTTCTTTCGGCTCTGCTCCCTTCTCACACCCATTCTTCAATACACCAATCGCCCTCTCTAAATTACCCCTTCCACCGTCACCGTCACCGTTATCACCATGCTTATGCGTTCCATTCAATTCAAACTCTGCCAAACAAATGAAAAAATCTGCCTCCTTCTCACCCAACTTCTTGAGCTCAATATGCCGAAATGTCTTACTCGCATCATCCCTGGATCCAAACTTTGACAGTGTCTTGGCGTATAGGAGCCATATGTGGAATATATTGTTTTGATCAGTGGTGGAGGCGGTGGATGAATTGAAGGACATGAATCTTGACACTGCTCTCTTGTGCAGTTTGATCAAGTCTTGACCTGACACATTCACAGTCTGATTCTGATTTGCCACCATTTGAAGAATAGCCCTCCACTTGCCCAAATCATTGGCCGATCCATCCCGATCATTCGCGACATCTTGGCACAATTCAAGATGCTCATGGCTGCACTTTGACTTGTCATTGAGACAAAAGAATTCATCAATGGTTTCATTGTAGCGTAGGACGCGACTTGACGATCTCATGGGTGTTGTAATGGATGTGGACGAGATGGACATGTTGAGCGGGGAGGCGGCTTGACTTGGTGTGTAGGATGATGATGATGAGTCTGTTTGGGAAGTACGTGTACGTGTACGTGTACGTGTACGTGTACGTGGGGCACGTGGAGCCGTTGATGTTGATAAAGATTTCGATAGTGACATTGTTCGATTCGGCAGTGATGGTATTGCATTGTTGATGTTTTCTTTGTCTATCGATACTATTGTAGGCTTTGCACGCTTGGATGATGGCAGCGGTGGAATGGATAGCGATGATTTCTTCATTGTGATTATTTACAGGACACTTTTTGCGTACTGGTACTACGGTAAAACTCGGTGATGGTTTCTTACTTCTGCTTTGTGCCGATGCAAGAATGGGGACGGTGACAGATGGAGCTAGCTAGTGGGTACAATACAAACAGTACAGTAGCAATGGTAGTACAGTACTTGTTGTAGTAGAAACATCGGTATGATGGTCAGCGAAAGTCGTTTTCAAAATGCTTGAATTCAAATTTACCACAGCAGCAGAGAAGATATTTCACTATTGCCCCTCATCCCGGGGTTTGCTAATTCAACCCCTAAAAATCAATTCCTGGGGAGTCCCGTTAAGCGATAATTTGTATCCCACTTTTGTGCGCCAAGACTCGATTTTAATGACACCTATCAGCCTGGAGCACCTCCTTCCTCTATTAGTTCTCCTCCTCAGTCACTTTTGACGGGGAAATGCATCACCTACGACCTACGACCTACAACCTAGGTACCCTATCCTACTTACTGCCTCGTAGAACACTGAGAAAGATGCGTGGCATAATTCTTTCTTTAATTGTGCACCTCTCCCTTTCAACATCTTTCATTATTGCAGTGTCAAAACTCATTGTAATCATCACTGCCAACCACTAGTAGTACATATCATACAATGAACAGATATTCAGCACACGCACACGACGACCGAAAGAAAAGAATGAGGATCAAGCTTACCCTCCTAACCCACTATGACTCCATTGAGAGAGATTGCAACCATGACGAAGAAGTAAATGACCTCTTGCTGAGACCATTGAGCATATCATACCGGCAACCGTCTTATAAAAAGATTCAAATGGTTGAAAAGTTACATGCTATGCGAAAACAAGAGGCAAATCATTACATATGCCATGGACCAAATCCCTACAGATCCCCTCCCCCGTTACCTAATTATCAATCATCACCTTCACCATATCCCTCCAGTACGAGTAGAGGAAGCAAGATTGTAGACGAAACATGCCGGCTAAAAATATGCGAATGGTGCTACAGAATAGTCGACTTCTTTAGCCTCGACCGTGAAGCCGTACACTACGCCATGTCCTATCTAGAGCGATTCATGGCAATCCATCAAATCGATCGCCGCACCTATAAACTAGCAGCCACGACTGCTCTACTCCTCGCCATCAAAGTCCATCAACCCAAAAAGGTCTCCTTGCACAAGGTCGTGAAGGATCTGAGCAGGGGACAATTTGATCAAGACGACGTGGTGCGCATGGAGCTCATGATGCTGCCCTCTCTTTCGTGGAGGCTTCATCCCCCCACACCTGCCAATTATGTGCTGAGGCTTATCGAATTGAATCCCTTTTCTTCCTCGTGCATTCAAGAGTTTGATACGGAGAGTATCAAGGCTTTAGCGATCTTTTATGTGGAGCTTTCTGTTTATGATCACTTTTTTGTGACGCAGAGGCAGTCTACTGTTGCTATTGCTGCTATTATGAATGCGATGGAGTCCCTCGGTTTGCTTCATCCCCAGAGAAGAATTTCTAATTCCATTTTAGGCTTTATAGATTCAATGTTTGGAACCATGGGGGAAGACTGTGATAGTATGGCGATGGTGGAGTGCAGAAGTCAATTGCATAATTTGTATACTCGAAGTGATGAGTTTGCCATCAAGAGGAAGGTGGAGCGTGACCGAAGATTGGATGAAAGTCTTGATGTTGCTTCTATCCATAGACCGAAAAGTTTGTCTAGTTCTAGTATGGAAGTGAGAAGAAAGCACAGCACCAATGGGTGCAAGAGTGCATCTCCAAAATCTGTGTCACTAAGAAGTATTGCTTGATTGTTTGTTGTTGAAGAGTAGAACTTTACGTGTAGAAGCAGCTCTGTTGGGATACTCCTCTCGGATACTCATTGACCAATAATATATAAATACACCCAGCTTCAAATATCTTTTGCATTCGTAATATACCTCCTCCCCCCCGTGGTATTGCGTAAATTGTACTCAGAAAGCATTTATATTCACTTCTTCCTCCCCATTTTCAATTTCCAAATCTAGACCTTGCTTGGGAAAAGATTTCAGACTGGAGGGGTTTTCAAAAAAGAAAAGAAAGAGAATTCCTTTTGCTTCCACCTCATTTTTTGGATTTCTAACGCAGCTCTAATAATATTTTAGTTTTCGTTCGCGTGTTTCGAGACTTCAGATTTACTGTACAGTTTTTCAAAAAAGAAAAGAAAGCGACGAGGTTAGAAGAGGGACGGGAACAGGCAAACAAACCTCAAATGGGGCAAATTCAACTCGTAAAAAGACAGTATTAATTAATAATACACTGAATATGTACACGAGGCATTGCAATCAAATCAAAGCATAAATGCATAACTAAAACCTATTGTTCAACTCGCAACCATCTACAATGGAATTTTCTGAAGAATCTGAAATAGAGCTAGAATCCTTTATTCCAAGATCTTCTGATCAAAAGGATGAAGGCCCTCCATATGATGCCAAATCAAAATCAAGGAGACATCCCGGTCTTTACCTCCAACGTGCTCACTTCTGGATATGTCACAATACACGAAGCAAAATGCTCTGTTTTGGTATTCTATTGATTGTTGGAAATTTTGCAAAGAACTCTGCGGCTATTTACGGAACTAGAAAGATTGCCGCTGGGGCATCCATCAAATCTGATTACTCCAACATTGGCAACCTCGATGACCTAAGGGCGATCAGCTCTAGCATTGATGATTTTTGCTTTGTGAGTATTATGTTTCCAAATCATTACACGTACAGAAGTGCTACCTCTCATAACAAAGCTCACTTCGCTCCCCCCCCCCCTCTCCCGTAGCCCGGGATGGAAAAAAATTGCGATTGTCCTAACCCAATGGAGCCAAAAGACCGCCAAGGACGGCGTCATTGGCTTAAAACATCACATGAAAACAAAGATAAAGCAGCTGAAACGGAAGATT
>Ga0209712_10002144_pt1 | contig 16479 bp, 15 predicted proteins | sample ArcOceMetagenome_FD_187443 | JGI IMG/M metagenome (GOLD analysis project Ga0209712, IMG submission 187443) | Marine eukaryotic phytoplankton communities from Arctic Ocean - Arctic Ocean - Greenland ARC118M Metagenome (SPAdes) (version 2) | ecosystem: Environmental > Aquatic > Marine > Oceanic...
AAGGTTTACCTGCCCGTATTGAACATGTATTAAGTCAAAATAAAATAACAGAGAAAGAATTAGAAAAGCTTAAACGGCGTATAGCCAGTGATGCTTCGACAAATGTGTTGTCTGAGGTGTACGAAATAAAAAACGTGAAAGTGCTGTCTGCGGTGTTACAAGGCGTTGAAGCTAGAGCTCTTAGAACTATGGTCGATGACTTTAAGAACCAGTTAGGCAGCGCAATAATTGTCCTAGGTATCGCTGAACAAGGTAAAGTAAGCTTAATTGTTGGTGTGACCAAGGACTTAGTATCTAAGGTAAGGGCAGGAGAGTTAGTCAACTTTGTTGCCCAACAAGTCGGTGGTAAGGGAGGAGGTCGTCCTGATATGGCACAGGCCGGCGGAACTCAACCGCAAAACTTAGACTTTGCTATTGATTCAGTGCAAGCTTGGTTACAAGAAAAATTGTAAATAATACAAAATAAAAGTAGAAAGCAAAAAGATAATGATTTTTCGGTTGTATTTGTGTTGATAACAAAAATAGGGAAAAGCCGATTGGGTAAATTTTCTGGCGGTGCTGGTGATTTACACTAAATTTAACGAAGGAATAGTGTTTTTAACGGATAATGGAGCAATAGAATGCTAATTTTAACTCGTCGTGTTGGAGAAACCCTAATGGTTGGTGATGACGTCACCGTGACAGTATTAGGTGTAAAAGGTAATCAGGTAAGAATTGGGGTGAATGCGCCTAAGGAAATATCTGTGCATCGTGAAGAAATATATATGCGTATCCAAGCTGAAAAGAATGTTCAACTTGCTGCCCATGAAAAGGCTGAAAGTACTGACGAAAATTAGACGGTTTTGGATTTAAAAAAAGCTGGGGAACCAGCTTTTTTTATGCCTGATTTTTAGCCAAGGTTAATAGCTAACATTGATTATACTTGGCAAATAATAAGCACTTGTGCATTAATCGTTTAAAATGCCAGCAAGCCGTCATTAACTTCATAAAAAGTGTTTGACATACTCACATGGATAGGTAGAATCCTGCTCCTCGTTTAGGAGAGGTTAATCCAGAGTCAAGAGCCTAAAGCTTATGGTTTTGGCAATTAATCCGAGTATGTCGAACAGACAAACATCCGAAAATGTGTATAAAATTCAAGTTCCGGAGAGGTGGGTGAGTGGCTGAAACCAGTTCCCTGCTAAGGAACCGTACGTTTATTCGTACCGAGGGTTCGAATCCCTCCCTCTCCGCCATTGGGTTTTTATGAAAGTGTATTGCGCGTGTAGCTCAGCTGGATAGAGTACCTGGCTACGAACCAGGTGGTCGGAGGTTCGAATCCTTCCACGCGCACCATATTTCAAAAACTTTAGACGTTTTCAGATAGACTTCTAAAAAAACAGTTTAAGCGCGTGTAGCTCAGCTGGATAGAGTACCTGGCTACGAACCAGGTGGTCGGAGGTTCGAATCCTTCCACGCGCACCACACACTCAAGCCTACAAATTTATTTGTAGGCTTTTTTGTTTTTAGAAGATTACGTTAACGTTAACGCTTAGCTAATTGGATTAAACTGTTTGAGTGACGTATAAATCACTATGTCAGTAGCTTGTTAATGATTTGGCGTATTTGGGTAAATATTCACTATATCCGAATATTTTCTTATTCTTTATGCACTTTTCCTCTTGTCGATTTATTGTTTTTTCTTAGGCTACATGGTACTTATCACCCATTAGAATTTCAATACTGAGAATACGCGTTTATGCAGCCTGAAGTCGCAAATGCTCTTGCTGAAGCCGCTAATTTATTATTAGTTGGAATGGTAGTGGTGTTTTTGTTTTTATCAACGCTAATTGGTGCAATTACTCTGATTGCTTGGATAAACAAATTTTTTCCTGATGAGTCGCTAAATATTATACAAAACCAAACAACGTTTAGTCACAGCACTTTACCTAAAAACCAAGGCGTGTCACCCAAAGTGGTAGCTGCAATAAGTACCGCTATCACTGAGCATAGAAAGTCACATTAGTTTAATATTTTAAGGAAATATCCCCATGCGTAAACCATTAGCAATTACAGATGTTGTATTGCGTGACGCTCACCAATCATTGTTTGCGACCAGAATGCGTCTGGAAGACATGTTACCTATTGCAAGTAAATTAGATGATATCGGCTATTGGTCTCTAGAAACTTGGGGTGGGGCAACGTTTGATGCTTGCATTCGCTATTTGGGAGAAGATCCATGGGAGCGTATTCGTCAGCTTAAAAAGGCCATGCCTAAAACTAAGCAACAAATGCTATTGCGGGGCCAGAATCTTTTAGGTTATCGCCATTATGCAGATGATGTGGTTGAAAAATTTGTGGAAAGAGCGCATGCCAATGGTGTGGATGTGTTCCGCATATTTGATGCGATGAACGATATTCGTAATCTACAAACTGCGGTTAAGGCAACCATTAAGCAAGGTGCGCATGCTCAAGGAACCATGTCTTATACTGTTTCTCCTGTTCATTCCTTGCAAACGTGGTTAGATATGGCCAACGAATTACAAGATATGGGCGTGCATTCAATTTGTATAAAAGATATGGCTGGCCTGCTCAAACCTTACGAATGCGAAGAATTAGTAACGAGATTAAAAGAATCCATCGAAGTACCTATTGCCATGCATTGTCATGCAACAACTGGCTTGAGCACCGCTACCTACCAAAAAGCGATTGATGCGGGTATCGATATTTTAGATACGTCTATTTCCTCGATGAGTATGACTTATGGCCATACAGCGACAGAAACTATCGTGTCCATTGTCGAAGGTACCGAGCGTGACACTGGTTTGGCATTACCGGCCTTTACTGAGATTGCTAGTTACTTTCGTGATGTGCGTAAAAAGTATGCACAGTTCGAAGGCAGCCTTAAAGGTGTCGACGCACGTATCCTAATAGCACAGGTTCCTGGTGGCATGTTGACTAATATGGAAAGCCAGTTAAAAGAGCAGGGTGCTGAAGATAAAATGGATGAGGTACTTCTTGAAATTCCAAAAGTTAGAGAAGATCTTGGTTTTATTCCTCTGGTAACTCCGACGTCACAGATTGTCGGCACTCAGTCTGTTATTAATGTAATAACAGGTGAGCGATATAAAAGTATCAGTAAAGAAACTGCAGGCGTTCTTAAAGGTGAGTATGGTGCGACTTCTGCACCCGTTAACAAAGAACTACAACTACGTGTACTAGATGGTAAAGAAGCCATTACCTGTCGCCCAGCAGATTTAATAGAAGACGAACTGGTTGCGCTTACCACCGAGCTTAAAAATATTGCTAAAAAAGAATCTATCCAAACAGCAGATGATTTGGTCGATGACGTATTGACTTATGCGTTATTTCCACAAATTGGCTTAAAGTTTCTTAAAAATAGAAATAACCCTGATGCATTTGAGCCTGCACCTGGTGAAGCATTAAACGTTGACACAAATACTGTGGTTTCACCTAAAGCACAAAAATCTGGTGCGGTGGCATATTCAGTTCGTGTTGATGGTCAAATTTTTGAGGTCGAAGTAGCGCAAAGTGGTGAGTTAACAAATGTACAAGCGGTGCCTCATTCTTTTCTTGAACCTCAAGCAAATAGAACACCTTATGAATCAGGGCAAGCATTAAATTCACCATTAACAGGGAACATTTTTAAAGTGTTGGTTAAAAATGCTGATGTAGTTAATTCAGGTGACGTCGTTATCATCATGGAAGCTATGAAAATGGAAACTGAAATTCGAGCGTCCATATCAGGGGTGGTATCTAATATCTCAACTAAAGAAGGTGATGCCGTGCAAACGGGTCAACCTTTATTATTCATAGGATAAGGAATACTGATGGGAAAGCTCGAATTATTATGGCAAAGCACCTCTCTGGCTCACTTCGAGTTAGGTCAGGTGATCATGATGAGTGTTGGCGCATTATTACTTTATTTAGCTATTGTTAAAAAGTTTGAACCGTTGCTACTTCTACCTATTGGTTTTGGTGCCGTATTGACCAACATTCCGTTGGCTGGTTTTAGTGACCCAGGTGGATTGCTTTACATTATTTATGACGTTGGTATAGGTACCGGAGTCTTCCCTTTGCTTATTTTTATGGGCGTGGGAGCAATGACAGACTTTAGCGCACTGATTGCCAACCCTAGAATGTTGTTACTGGGTGCGGCAGCTCAATTCGGCATCTTCGGTACACTATTTGGTGCTATCGCCTTAAACATGGTGCCTGGCTTCGAGTTTTCACTGCAAGATGCGGCAGCCATCGCTATTATTGGTGGTGCTGATGGGCCTACAGCGATATTTTTAGCCTCAAAGTTAGCGCCTGATCTTCTAGGGGCCATTGCGGTGGCCGCTTATTCATATATGGCTTTAGTGCCTATTATTCAGCCTCCTATCATGCGCTTATTAACTAGTGAAGAAGAAAGAAAAATAGAGATGCCTCAACTTAGAATAGTATCTAAGCGCGAGAAAATAATTTTCCCCCTAGCGGTACTTTTTCTTTGTCTTTTGTTTTTACCTACTGCCACTCCTTTGGTTGGAATGTTCTGTTTAGGTAATTTAATGAAAGAGTCAGGTGTCGTTGATAGATTAAGTAACAGCGCTCAAAACGAGTTAATTAATGTTGTGACAATATTTTTGGGGTTAGCCGTTGGTTCAAAATTATCAGCTGATAAATTTTTAACTGTTGAAACCTTAGGTATTCTGGCGCTGGGTGCTATCGCATTTTCCATTGGTACTGCAGCCGGTATATTAATGGCAAAAGCAATGAGTAAACTGAGTAGTCAAGAAATCAATCCATTGATTGGTGCTGCAGGCGTATCTGCGGTGCCTATGGCAGCCAGAGTGGTGAATAAAGTAGGACTAGAAGCAAATCATCATAACTTCTTGCTGATGCATGCTATGGGGCCTAATGTGGCCGGTGTGTTAGGCTCAGCTGTGGCTGCTGGTATATTGTTGGCTTTAGTAGGATAATATAGCTCGATGGTGCGAACTAGTCGTTTTATTTGACACTATCAGTCTTGAAATTTTCAGCGGTGGTTATTTTGTCCGTTAATCAATGCCTGATGGGAGTCCACTAATTTTTTTGTGTATTCATTTTTAGGCCAATTAAAGATAACATCAGTTTTACCCGACTCCACCACTTTTCCAGATTTCATGATAATGACTTTGTCAGATATATGTCTAACAATACCTAGGTTGTGGGAGATAAAAATAAAACCTAGTCCTAAATCACGTTGCAATTTCATTAGAAGGTTCACTGATTGAGAGCGAACAGATGGGTCTAATGCCGCAAAGGGTTCATCTGCAACAATCACTTTGGGGTTTAGGATTAGAGCTCTGGCTAAGGCTATTCTTTGGCGTTGTCCATCAGACAACATATGCCGATAAAAAAACTGATGTTCTGCCATTAACCCCACTTTTCTGAGAGTCTGCTCTATTAGCGATCTGCGTTGTTGACCATTGAGTTTAGTGTTGAGACGCAAAGGTTCTTCCAGAATGGAACCTAATGTCAGCCCAGGATTAAGAGATTCATTACTATTTTGAAAAATCATTCTAATATCGTGACATCTGACACTGATATTTGATTTATTTAGTTCCACTCCATTCATAAAGATTTTTCCACTTTTAGGTGTTTCTAAACCCACAAGAAGTTTGGCCAACAAAGACTTACCCGAACTATTATTACCGACAATAGCTAAAGTTTCACCTGCTTTAACATTAAAGCTCACTGGTCCTAAGTCGAAAGTTACCTTACTCCTTGACCACATACTTTTTGTTCTATTTTGAAAGGTTAAATCTTCAACATTAATAAGATCCATTATTTGGCATCCCAATGAAGAGGAAAATGACAACTGTAGAAATGCGTATGAACCCGTCTTATTTGAGGCGTTGCCACACACTCTCTGCGAGCTCTTGGGCACCTTGGGCCAAATCTGCAGCCTATAGGCAAATGATGCAAAGTAGGGATAGTGCCATTTAATGAACTAAGAGGGGATTTGGGTGGAAGGTCTCTGCGAAAGCTAGGTGCGCTGTCTAATAGCGCCTGAGTGTAGGGGTGAAAAGCCCGTCTTCTTAGTTGCTTTAAATCACCACTTTCAATTGTTTGCCCACAATATAAAACAGTCATGTAACTGGCCATACTAGATATGGCTAATAAGTCATGACTAACAAACAAAACGCTCATACCTTTTACTTGATTGACTCTGCTGAGTAACTTTAATATTTGTGTCTTTGAAGTAACTTCCATACCTCTAGTAGGATCATCAGCAATAATTAATTTAGGCTCAGATGCTAACGCCATTGCAATCATAAATTTCTGCACCACATCGTTGGCAATTTGATGAGGATAGCTAGTTAGACATAATTGGTGATTTTTAATACCTACTTTATGCAGAAGTTTTATTGCCAATACCTTTTTTTCTTGGTTGCGTTGCCAAAACCACGTCTTAGTTAATTTGTCTCTTGGAAGCATTTCTTTTAGCTGTTGGCCTAAGGTCAATAACGGATCGAGTGACTCAATAGGGTTTTGAAAGATCACCGATATATCTTTACGAATAAGCTTTCGCCTAGCTTTTGCAGACATGGTCAATAAATTTTGTCCTTTCCATGTCATACGGTCAGCAGTAATTCGCCAGCGCTTTGGTAATGCCCCAACAATGGCTTTGACTATCAAGCTTTTCCCCGATCCTGATTCACCGACCAAAGCATGAATTTGACCTTCATGTATCACCATGTTGATTTTATCAAGTGCTTTTACCCATTCTGTAGATATATCAATTTCTAAGGTTAGGTTTTTAATATCGAGCAGGACCATTAGTGTAATAACCTATTTCTGAGCGCTGAGCGCAAACCATCACCTACTAAGTTGATAGAAATAATCATCACAAATAATGCCCCTCCTGGCAGAGCAATCGTCCAAGGTGCGATATAAGCGACTTCAATACCTTCCAATAGCATTGCACCTAGTTCTGAAGAGGGTGCTTGAGCCCCTAGTTTGAGAAATCCCAAAGCGCTGATGTCTAGAATAGAAATTGATAACGCTAAGGTAGCTTGTACCACTAACATTTCACCCATATTTGGCAATATGGAATGGACAAAAATATGCGCTTTACTGGCACCGTCGAGTTTGGCTGCCATAATATATTCTTTGGACAACTCATGCCTTACAAAGTCGCGAGTTTGGTGCACAAACTGAGGTATCAGTGCTAGGGCTATAGCCCACATGCTATTGACTAACCCCGGACCTAAAATGGCAATGATAATGATGGCGATAAGCAGTGTTGGGATGGCTTGAATAGAGTCTAAAGTATGATTAAGAAAGCTTGAACGAAATCCTAGACTCATCCCTGCGAGTGCTCCTAAACCAACACCGAGAAGCATTGCCACCATCACCAACAACAAACTAATGCCAAGGGTCATCCTACAGCCATAGATAATTCGAGATAGTAAATCACGGCCTAAGGCATCAGTTCCAAATACATGGCTAATACCCCCATTGGGATCCCAAGCTGGTGGTATCATTAAATCGCCTATTTGCTGCATATTCGGATCAAAGGGGGCCAACAATGGGCAAAAGATAATAATAATGAGAAAAAAAGCAAAACAAAATAATCCTGCAACAGCGATATGATTATTTTTGAATTCTATCCAAGTGTACTGCAGTGGAGAAGGGTGATGTTCTTCCTGATATAAACTAGATTGTGACACGTTCAGCCCTTCTGCGTCTTGGATCAGTTAGACGAATAATAAGATCAATAGACATAGTGAAAATAACAACCAAAGTAGATACAGCTAACATTCCTGCTCTTATTGCGGGGTAATCCTGTTGATAAATAGCCTGAATAAGCCAATTGCCTATACCTGGCCAAGAAAAGATACTTTCTACTATCATGGCGTTGGTTAATAAAGTGGGAAATTGCATGGCTAATAATGGCAAAATAGGCATCAGCGCATTTCTTACACCGTGACGCATCAACACTTGCCTAGGTGTTAAACCTCTGGCGTAAGCCGCTAAAATAAACTCACTATTTAAAGTTTCAATTACCGAACGTCTTGTAATTCGAAATATCATGGTTGTAGTGACAACCGCAATAGATACCGTTGGTAAGATAAGATGCCTCAAAGCATCAATAAATACTGATTGTTTGTCGATAAAATCAGATAATAAAATATCTATCAAAATAAAACCAGTGATGCTTGGGATTTCAAATATCAAGCTTATACGTCCAGATAATGGAAACCACCCAAGTTGTAAAGAAAATACTAGGATCATGATCAAGGCTAGCCAAAATACTGGTATGGAGTAGCCTAATAAGCTCACTGATAATAAGCTGTAATCGGTAAGTTTATGATGTCGTAATGCAGCTAAAAATCCTAAAGGCAAGCCAAGGAAAAAAGATATTAAGAGCGCATAGAAACTTAGTTCTATACTAGCGGGAAGGTAATGACCAACATCCTCATATAGTGGTAAACCCGAATTGAAGCTAACCCCCCAGTTACCTGAAAATAGTTCGCTCATGTAATGCGCATATTGGACAAACATATTGTCATCCACTGAGTATTTTATCTGACTACTTTGTAGCTCATTCAACTCGTTAAACCTCAGGCCTGTAAGGTTTTCCAAGGCCTCCCCAGGAAATAAATAAGCCAAAAGAAAAGATAACAAGCTTAATATAAAAAGAGTAACAAGAACTAAATTTGTATAACGCAGTAATACATTGACCATTAGAGCTTTTTCACTCCAGCAAAGCGCACACCGCCGTATGGATTAATGACTAACCCGTCCAAATTTTTTCTATAGGCTTGATAGCGAGATGCATGAGCTATGGGAATTAAAGGCAGTTGTTCAGCTAAAAGTTCATTTGCTTTGCCATAAAAATAGGTTCGTTCGCTGATGTCGGTGTAATCTAAGGCTTTATTAATCAATAAGTCATATTCATCTGAACACCACATTGCTCTGTTAGTACCTGACTTGATAGCTGAACACGACAAAAGTGGACGGTAAAAATTATCAGGATCACCATTGTCTGCTGACCAACCAATTAAAACAGAGTCATGCAAACCTTCTGTTAAACGCTCTCTAAATGTCGACCATTCGTAACTGATAATATTGACTTGTATGCCAACTTCTTGAAGATAAGCTTGGATTAATTCAGCCATTTTCATAGCATTTGGATTATAAGCGCGCTGCACTGGCATCGCCCAGACTGTCATCGAAAAGCCCTTTGGGACGCCTTGCTCACGCAATAACTTTTTTGCCGCAATCGGATTGTAACTAAGAGGCCTAACATCAGCCTGAAATGCCCAAGATGTCGGAGGTACAATATTTTTTGCAGCAACTGCACTATTAAAATAAATGGCTTCAATTAAAGCATTTTTATCGATTGCCATACCTAACGCCCTTCGCACTAGTGGATTGTCAAACGGAGGTTTAGAGGTATTAAATGCCCAGAATCCTACATTAAAACCTGGCTTTTCATCTAAGACTAAATCTTCTTGTTGACGTATCACCTCCAGTTCACTGTGAGCCGGTAGAGCTATAGCATCACATTCGGCGGTAAGTAATTTAGCTAATCTAAGTGAGCTGGAAGGAGTAATGTCAAATATTAGTTTGTCAGTTAATTCAATTTGACGCCAATACTTGGGATGTTTTGTGTAGCGGATATAGCGGTCTTTGCGAAAGCTAGCCAGTTGGTAAGGCCCTGTTCCCACCGGATTGTTATCTATCAGTTCTTTTTGATTTCGTGATATCAACTTATCAGCATACTCAGCAGATAATATGACAGAAAAATCTGTTGCAAGATTAGCTAAAAAAGAGCTTTCTCGTTTATTAAGGGTAATCTCTACTCTATAGCCATTTAAACGCTTAACTTGCTTTATCAAGCCGTCAAGATTCAAACTATCAGTGTAAGGATATCTACCACCCGATATCTCGTGGTATGGATGGTCATCTAAGCGCCAACGATCGATACTAAATAATACGTCGTCTGCATTAAAAAAACGAGTTGGGTTAAACGTTTCAATATTATGAAAAGGGACCTCTTGTCTCAGCTGAAAGGTGTAAGTTTTACCGTCATCACTGACCATCCAACTAGTTGCTAGCGCGGGTACTATATTTCCAGTCACAGTGTCAAAATCTATTAACCTGTCATAAATTTGGTGGGATGAAGCATCAACTGTTGTACCTGAGGTATCTAATTGTGGATTAAAGTTGGCCGGGCTCCCTTCTGCGCAATAAACAATACTATTTGGGTCTGTTTTCGACTGAAAAAGTGCATCACAAGAACATAGTAAGGCACTCAACAAAACGAGTAGACTTGTTTTAGACCAAATTTTTTTATTGTTTTTTTTGAAAATATTCACAAGTGTAGTTTAGTCCGTATCTTCGTGGGTTTGCTCTAATAAATCATATTTTTTCAAGTAACCCCGTAATTGATGATAAGTTAATCCTAGTTTTTCTGCGGTCTTTTTTTGATTAAATTGACTTTCGGCTAATGCTTGATTAATTAAATCAGTTTCAAATTCTTGTGAAAGTTTCTTTAAATCAACAGGAAAGTCACAAGAAGAGTGTGTTTTGGGCTCAATCAAAGCTTGGTTTTTTGGCAACGCTTCAGTTAGTGTAACGGGTGAAATAACGACTTCAGACTGAATGATTCTATCCTTAATTTTAATCCTTTTTTGTGGACGATAAATTGATTCAAAAGGATCCAACACAATATTGTGTACGGGTAAATTAGGATTGTTGCTGCGATACACAGCTCGCTCAACCACATTTTTTAATTCACGAATATTACCTGGCCACTCATAATCTAATAAAATGCGTTTGGCCTTTTCTGTAAAACCACTGAATAATTCCATTTCAAGCTCTCTGGCCATATTAATTGCAAAATTTTCAGCTAACATCATGATGTCATCTCTACGTTCACGAAGAGGGGGCAGGGTGATAACGTCAAATGCCAATCTATCCAGTAAATCTGCTCGAAATTCGCCTGAATCGGCTAGTGCAGGTAAATCTTCATTCGTTGCCGCTACTAATCGAACATCAACTTTCACACTTCGAGAACCACCCACACGTTCAAACTCACCATATTCGATTACTCGCAGCAGCTTTTCTTGCACCATGCCTGAAGTATTGGCTAATTCGTCTAAAAAAAGAGTGCCGTTATTTGCTGCCTCGAATCGCCCTTCTCGGCGTTTAGCGGCGCCAGTAAAGGCACCTGCTTCATATCCAAATAATTCACTTTCTAATAAGTTTTCGTTTAGGGCTGCACAATTGAGTGTCATATATCTTTGCTCCCAGCGTTTTGATAAAAAATGCATACGGGCGGCCACAAGCTCCTTGCCTGTGCCTCTTTCACCAATAATTAAAACGGGTTTATTCAAAGGCGCAATTTGCGAAATTTGCTCTAACACTTCTAAAAAGTTGTTAGATTGACCTAGCATTTTATCTTGCTGGCGAAAGTGGCTCATCAATATCCTTAAAATGGTCTAAACGACTAAATAGTAGTCTACTTGGTAATTATTGTAGATCTCAGGGTTCAGTGTGTAAATTAATATTTCTTTAAAATCAGTAATTTAGTTAAACTGTGATAATGGCCTACATATTGAATAGTAAATGGCAGTTGATAAGAAAAACCATTTACGTAACAGTATTTAACTAACACCAGATAAAAGAGGAAATGACTATGAGTATCTTCTCGCGTTTCACAGATATAGTGAACTCAAATATTAATTCCATTTTAGATAAGGCCGAAGATCCAGAAAAAATGGTACGTTTAATCATTCAGGAGATGGAAGACACTTTAGTTGAAGTGCGCTCTGCTTCAGCAAAGACATTGGCTAGTAAGAAAGATATTTCTTCACAAATTAATAAAATGCAAAACGAAGCGAAAGACTGGAAATCAAAAGCAGAGTTAGCTATTAGTAAAGACAGGGAAGACTTAGCCCGTGCCGCGCTACAAGAAAAGAAAAAATGTGATGAACATGCTAACGCTTTGTCGTCTGAACTCAAGGGTATAGATGAGCAAATCACTAAATTACAAAGTGAAGTAGGGCAATTACAAGATAAATTGGCAGATGCTAAAACACGTCAAAAAGCTATTATATTGCGTCAAAAAACAGTCAGCTCTAGGCTTGAAGTAAAGAAAACGTTAAATAGTGGCAAAGTTGATGCTGCAATGGGCCGATTTGAGCAATATGAGCGAAAAATTGATGACTTAGAGTCACAAGTTGATGCTTACGACTTAGGTAAAAAGACCTTAGCTGATGAATTTGCGGAACTTGAGTCAGATGATGAGATCGATGATGAACTGGCGGCGTTAAAGAAAAAAATGCAAAGTAAAGCAACGGCTGATAAAAAGTAAGAATGAAAGAGTCGGTATACACTTAAAAAAAGGAGATTAATTGTGGAAGACGTGATCGGAATCATAGTAGCCCCCATCATTATATTTATGATCTTTGTCGCCCCGATATGGCTGATAATGCATTATCGAAGCAAAAAACAAATGAATCAGGGACTGACTGAAGCCGAATATGAGACATTACAGGAATTAGCTGACAGAGCTGAAAAAATGGCCGAGCGCATTCATACACTAGAATCAATTTTGGATGCAGAGGCGCCAGATTGGAGAAACAAGGTATGAAAACTTTTGGGAATTTACATCGCGACACGAATAGAGGAAAAATTGCCGGAGTGTGTGCTGGTTTAGCCGAATATTTTGGTATGGAAATATGGATGGTAAGAATTTTAATCTTAACTGGATTTTTCTTATTAGCGCCCCCATTTTTCTTTGTTGGTTATGTTGCAGCTTGGTTTATTTTAGAAAAAAAACCTCGTGGTTTGCCAGCTAACTCAAGAGATGAGAGCGCTACAACGACAAGCTATCGCAATAAAATTAAGGGTAAGGGATGGCATAATGAATCAGAGGTAGGATCTGAAAAAGTTGTTGTGAAGTCTAAAGTTTGGCAAGCAGGAGAACCACCTAAACAGGCTTTTATCGATATCAAACAACGTTTTGCAAAAAATGAAAGTAGACTCAGAAAAATGGAGACCTACGTAACCTCTTCTGAGTTTCAACTCAACAGAGAATTAAGCAAACTATAATGCAATTTTCATAGGGCTAGTCGAATATTGGCCCTAAATGCTTCTTTTTTTATATAAGGTTGATACAGTTTTTATGCAGACTTCCTTTCTTCAACATCCTAAGTTTCAACACACCAAACAAAAGCTAAAAATTACAGCAGCAAGATTGGTCAATAATCATGTTAATTTGGCAGTAACAGGGTTGAGCGGCAGTGGCAAAACGGCATTTATTACATCTTTGGTTAACCAACTTATTGAAGCCAACGAAGCGGCGCACCTACCTTTTTTTTCAGTGGTAAGAGAGTCTCGCTTGATTGGTGTAAAACGAGATGCCCAACCTAACCTCACCTTTAGTCGTTTTGCTTACGAAGACGCTATGGTTAGACTAACCCAAGCCTCACCTGAATGGCCTTCGTCCACAAAAGGTATCTCTCAGGTAAGGCTGAAAATAAAATATAAAAAGAGTCGGGGGTTAAGTAAGTATCTGACTGAGGAGGCGACGCTAACTTTGGACATCACAGACTACCCTGGAGAATGGTTGTTGGACTTACCGTTACTGGATATGGATTATACTCAGTGGTCTAGGCATTGTCATGAGGAACTCAACGACCCATTAAGGCATGACATAGCTGGTCCTTTTTTTACTGCTGTGAACCGCTTAGATCTAAATGCTGAAGGGGATGAATTAGCACTACAAAAAATTGCTGAACTTTACAGCCAGTATCTAATTGATTGCCAAACGAATGGTTATCAATTGTTGCAACCTGGTCGCTTTATTTTACCGGGCGAATTATCTGGAGCGCCTGTTTTACATTTTTTTCCTGTTACGGATGTACAACTCCAACAGCAGAAAATTGATTTAAATAAGCCAGTAAAAGGCAGTAATGTAGAGCTATTGAGTCAGCGCTTCGAACACTACAAATCCGAAGTGGTAAAACCATTTTATAAAGAGCACTTTAAAGGTTTTGATAGACAAGTTGTTTTAGTTGATTGTTTGTCAGCACTCAATCGTGGTTTTCATAGTTACCAAGATTTACAAAAAGCGTTAGATTGGCTGATGGGGAGTTTCCAGTATGGCTCTTCCAATATACTTAATCGTTTGTTTCAACCTAAAATTGATAAGTTGGTGTTTGCTGCAAGTAAGGCTGATCATATTACACCTGATCAGCAAACTAACTTGGTCAAGTTGTTGGAAAGTATGTTGCATAGTGCAAGGAAACAAATACAGTTTGATGGTGTGAGCACCGAGTCGACTGCTGTATCAGCTATTCGCGCTTCGAAGTCAGGTCTTAGTCAACTAAATGGTGAAAGTATTCCGGTACTTCAAGGGAGAAATGCACAGGGCACAGCCATCACTTTATTTCCTGGTGAGGTACCGCAAAGTTGCCCGGGCCCAGAGTTTTGGAAACAGCAAAAGTTTGAGTTCCCCAAATTATCACCACCTCGGATGAATACCCAATATGTTCTGCCACATATTAGAATGGATCAAGTGCTCGATTTTCTGCTGGCGGATAAATTAATATGAAACAATCGTTTGTATCTAATGAAGAAAATCAGCTTGATAAAAAGACATCTAAAACACTCAAAAGTGCATGTTTTTTTAACAACCAGTATGTTGATATTCAGTCACAAACTATCGTCAAGCCAGCGCTTATTGTGAATGATGTTAATGTAATTGAGGTAAGTGATGATCCCATAGATAACGGTCAACCACTGCAGTATTCAGATGAGTTAGTTATTAAAAAAATGAGAAAAAAATGGTTACCATTTTTGTTTACTGCGATATTACTGGCGAGTAGCGCCGAGTTAATATTTTTTATTAAAGCGATGATTGAGAATATAGATTGGTTAGCAGGTGTTTGGCTCGCTATTTTTACTGCGCTTGGAATATTGGCTTTACGTCAAGTTTTTATTGAATACACAGGGCTGAAACAACTTAAGCGTCAAAGTGACATTCGGACCCAATCTGAGCAAATGGCCAACACCAGTGTTATTGGGTTGGCCGAGCAACATTGTTTGAAAATAGCCAAAAACCTTCCAAATGATTATCAGAATTTAGTGGCAAACTGGCGCAAAAATTTTGACCTTCATCACTGTGATAGTGAAGTATTACGTTTGTTTGAACATCTAGTGTTAGCTCCTATTGATAAACTGGCCATGAAACAAGTGACCAAAAATGCCTCTGCAGCGAGTGTCATGATAGCTGTTAGCCCTTTTGCATTGCTGGATATGTTAATAGTATTGTGGCGTAATATTCGGATGATGAATCAAGTGAGTGAAATATATGGTTTACATCTAGGTTATTGGGGCAGAGTTAAGCTAATCCGTAAAATATTCCACACAATGCTGTATGCAGGTGCAGCTGAGATTTTATCTGATGCTGGTAATTACGCATTTAGTGCAGGGATTGCCGGTAAGTTATCAACCCGTATCGCACAAGGAATGGGTGCTGGAGTGTTGACCGCCAGAATTGGTTTAAAGGTGATTAATGAAAGTCGTCCTCTACCTTGGATATCACAAACTAAACCGGGCTTGTCAGCTATCAGCAAACAATTGTTGGCGGATTTAAACAAGCAGTTAGGATAGTGTTTTTGCTCATTTCAAATCGTTTTTATGTTGTATAGTTTAGAATAGTTTAGAATGATTGTAAGCTTATATTTACAATTCAATTACAAAATTAATACATGCATTAGGCTTTCGATTTAGCTGAGGGCGCGTACAATTTTGTCTATGTTAGTCAATAAATTACTTTAATTGCATGTCAAAAAATACTCGTTATATATCCCATCAACCTGATAATAGTGGTCTGGTAAATTGGAGTGCACAAGAAAATAAAATTTGGACGGCATTGTTACAAAAACAATGGGGCCTGCTTAAAGGGCGAGCCTGCGACGAATATTTACATGGGCTTGAATTGCTCAATTTACCCTCGGAACGGATTCCACAGCTAGCTGAAATTAACTCAGTATTAATTAAAGCAACGGGATGGCAGGTAAAGCAAGTCCCCTCTTTGATAAACTTTGATGAATTCTTTCGTTTATTAGCTAACAAACAATTCCCTGTAGCGACTTTTATACGTTCAAATGAAGAGTTTGATTATCTGCAAGAGCCAGATATTTTCCATGAAATATTTGGTCATTGTCCATTATTAACTAACCCTGCTTTTGCACACTTCACGCATACCTATGGGAAACTTGGTTATGGGGCAAGCAAAGAGGATAGAGCTTTTTTAGCAAGGTTGTATTGGTTTACTGTTGAGTTTGGTTTAGTTAATACCCCTGATGGAAATCGAATTTATGGTGGGGGGGTTATATCTTCTCCAGGCGAAACAATTCATGCAATTGAATCAGATGATTGTGTTCATATGCCAATGCGTCCATTGGACGCATTAAGAACCCCTTACCGTAT
>Ga0209712_10002145_pt1 | contig 16473 bp, 13 predicted proteins | sample ArcOceMetagenome_FD_187443 | JGI IMG/M metagenome (GOLD analysis project Ga0209712, IMG submission 187443) | Marine eukaryotic phytoplankton communities from Arctic Ocean - Arctic Ocean - Greenland ARC118M Metagenome (SPAdes) (version 2) | ecosystem: Environmental > Aquatic > Marine > Oceanic...
GCTATATCGTTATGGGATAGGACCATGCATTCAAGACGCTATATAATTGAAACAATAAACGACCCACTTAAGAATATTACTTATATCGAACACTCAAGGCATCGGAGTATGAACGGCTTTGTGCTGAATTTACTCGTGGGATTGGTCGCTTATTGTTTAAAAGAAAATAAGCCAAGCCTTAATTTAACTGACGTAGAGCTGAACTCTATGGTTATCGCTTAAGCAGATCTCAGGTTAACTACACTAAAGTTAACTTAGTTTCATGCTCATGATGGCCTAAATATGTAAAATCTGGCTCGTCAGCTAATCTAGATAGACCCTAATAAGTAACTCCCTCAAACCAACTTTATTCTGATGTTTTCTCGTAATAAAAAAAATTTTCAATTTGCGTTTTTAAATTAGAAATATCAATTACCTATACATCAAATTTCAAATAAAAATACATTAATAACAATGACTTAATTTTTTTTGCAAGTTGGCACAAGATACGCAATGTACTTCTTATAGAGATTTTGGAGAAACAAACACACTTTAGGTGAACCAAAATTAGTACTGATTGGAGATCGATATGTCAGGTAAACCATTTTTACTTAATATAAGAAACGGTGTTGTCGATAGAACCGACCAACAACGTTACTTAGGCACAGAACTTAACCGCCCGATTAGCGCCTGTTTGTTGTTAATGAGCCTGCCAATTCTTATATTGAATACGTGTATGGCTCTAGCTAAAGGAAAAGTTGTTTTTGAGTATTCTTTAAAGCAAGACTGCCTTGGAAGACCCGTTCAATACCAGCGCTTCAGTTCTGGCGTGTTTAAAAGTTTGCCAATGTTATGGGGTGTACTAACTAAACGCATTAGTCTTTGCGGGATGCCAGTTGATATTGAACTGACTGAAGAACAAACAGAGCGTCTAGAGCCTTATTCATTTATTCCTGCTGGTCTATTTGATGCTGTCACTTTACATCAGGCCAGTGGGTTAGTCACTATCGACAAATCCGAATTACTTGAACGACAATTTACAGACAACCGACTAGGATATTTATCGTTGTTATTAAAAGCTGGATTAACTGCTTTTTTATACAACAATAACAAGTCTCAGTTAACTAGCCCTACGATTTTCACTCTGTTTGGTTTGAAAATTAATAACGACACTATGACTGAGGCAGTTGATTGGGTGATGTCAGATCAAAACATTAAAAATCCAGAACAAAAATTCAGGGGTTGTAAAACAGGCTGTTTTGTTAATGTTAACTCTGTCAATTTAACTGCCGCTGACCCAGAACTGAGTACCAACCTAAATGCCGCAGACCGTAATTTTGCTGATGGCTCTGGGTTAAGGATTGCTGCGAAAACTCATGGTATTAATATTAAAGATAATATTAATGGTACAGATATGCTGCCTCACTTGTGTGAAGCCGCTCAGGACCAAGGCATTTCAATTTATTTATTGGGAGCTAAGCCTGGAGTGGCTGCCGCCACCGCTAAAAACCTTCTGAAGCGATACCCGAAGTTGTGTATTGCCGGGGCTGAGAATGGATATTTTGAGCGCACCGAAGATAGCAACGTGGTGAAGCGTATTAATCAATCTAAAGCGGGTATTTTATTATTAGCAATGGGATCCCCACTACAAGAAAAATGGCTTAAAGACAATGCGCCGCAACTCACCTGCCGTACTGCATTAGCAGTAGGTGGATTGTTTGACTTCTACTCAGGACTTATTTCAAGAGCGCCAATATGGATGCGCGAATTAGGTTTGGAATGGGTCTGGAGGTTAATGCAAGAGCCAAAAAGTAAATTTAAACGCTACGTGATTGGTATTCCAATATTCTTAGTTTGTACCTTTGTTTTTAACTGCGAAAGTCGAGGATTTAAATTATGATTGACTCTACCATTTTCTCTCCAGTAATGGTGCCAGGTAAACACAACGGAATACCGATGTTTCTTCAACGTTTGGCGGCCTTGATCACTTTACTTCTTTTGTCACCTGTATTATTGATATTAATGTTCTTTCTTCGCTTAGAAAGCCGCGGCAGTTGTTTTTTTAGCCAAGACCGGATAGGCAAATATGGTCGTCATTTTGAAATGTATAAGTTCCGTTCAATGTATTTAACAACGGATCGTCGCTACGCAGAGCCTGATCCAAGTTCGAGCGATCGAGACGGTATTTGTAAAAAATATAGAAATGATCCGCGTATTTCTATAATTGGTGCATTTATTCGTAAATTTTCAATCGATGAGTTGCCACAATTGATAAATATTATTAAAGGTGATATGGCGTTGATCGGGCCACGTCCAGCCTTGGCTATTGAGGTAAATGCATATCCTACGTCAGCGTTATGTCGTCTTAACGGAATGCCGGGTTTATCTGGTTTGTGGCAAGTATCAGGCAGGGCAGATACTGATTTTGACACCCAAGTAGAGTTAGATAACCGTTATCTTCAAAAACAAAGTATAGGCTATGATGTCAGAATATTACTAGCAACCTTACCTTGTGTGATTGGTGCTAGAGGAGCATATTAAGTAAAGAAGCACCTGCAATAAATAAGTTATCTTCAGATTAATTATTTATTGCAAATTAACTTTGTTATCTCGTAAATCCCTTCGCACTTCGCACTTTGCAAATCAATAATGCCTTTGCATTATGCAAAATATCAATCCCAAGTATAAATATAAAAGTAATATAAAACAGTGGTTTATATTTTTTAGATGATTGGCCTAGTTGCTGCAAGAGCTAGTTATATTAGTCAGATTGGTTATAGGTTAGCCACGGAGTGTTTAATGAAAACGTTACTATTGAATTTTACACAACAAGCGAGAATTAGCGCAACAATTGGTGTTTTGGGCTTATACCTACTAACAGGTTGTGTCCAACATCATAGCTTGCAAGAAATAGAAAATTCTTCCCTTGGTTTTTATGGAAATATTAACGAAAAAGGAGAGTTGTTTAGCCAACAAAGTGCGCCAGGTAAAATCTTTGCGGCACAATTGCATTGTGATGATCGTGCAGACTTCGCGGCACCGCTAAATTATCGGGTTGACAAACCTATCTTGTCTTTGGCTCCCAACCAAGCGCCATTACAATCAAAAATGAACCCTGCAAGGAATACCTTGCCCCTTAGCCCAGGTGATATGATTGAGATCATGATGGAATTTGGAGAAGGGTTTAATGGCAGCTATGTGTTAGATATTTCAGGTTTACTGACGTTACCTATTCTCGAGCCAATTTATGCATCTGGTATGTCTCCAAGAGAATTATCAAACCGTATAGAAATGGCGTTAATAAAAGCCAATGTTTTTCGCCCAGCTACCGCCACGGTTCACGTTAAAGTTTTACACCTAGCGGCAATAGAAGTGCCTGTTACTGGGGCGGTATTTCAACCGGGTAGAGTAATAATCAATCACAGACGTGCTAACAATGAAATGGATCAACGGGTTGTTGCATCCGGCGATTATAGCCATAAAAGATTACTTTCAGCAGCTATCAGTGCGGCTTGGGGTGCAAGACCTGATGCAAAGCTCGACCAAGTTATCCTAATTCGTCAGGGATGGCAGATTGAAGTCGACCTAACAGGTATTTTATCTGGTTTGCCAGTCAAAGATTATCCGCTTATCTATGGTGATCAAATCATTGTACCTAGCACAGGATGTTTTCAACCACATTTAGTGAGACCTAGTCAAATTACACCTAGAGGAGCTAGGGTCTTTATGTCTAACCTTATTGACTCGGCAGAAAACAATTCAAGCGCCGCAATAGGGCGGTATGCAACTAACTTACCTTATGGTACAAGATTATTACAAGCTGCGGTTTCAGCCAACTGTGTCGGTGGTAAAGAGTGGACTAATGCCTCACGCAAAGTGATGTTGGCAAGTATTCACCCGATGACACATCAGACACAGGTAATCGAACGCTCTGTCGAACAATTAATGAGACAGGCCAATCGTGATGATATCAATCCTTATCTCATGCCAAACGATGCCATTGCTTGTTATGACTCTGATATCACAAACATACGCGATGTAGCACGTACTATCGTTGATGTGTTAAGCCCATTTTTATTGTTTTAGGTGAATTTTATGTATTACCCTATCGCTATCCCTACTCGTTATCAGAAAGTCAGAGCACAATTTTATCGCTTGGTGAGATGGCCATATTTAATATTATGTGTATGTGGTTATCTGTTGATCGCTGTTATTGTGATGCTTTATCTGAACAAGGCGCCACAATACGAAAGTAATCTGGAGCTCGTGTTACCTGGCACAGGTGCATCATCTAGCGTGGCCCTAGATAGTGTAGGTCAGGTGGACTCTCAAACCAGTGCGCCATTTTCCGCTAGTGGCTTTAATCCAAGAGTCAATTACAAAGAAATGTTACTAAGCAGAGGTGTGTTATATCTCGCTAGTGAAAGAACATCATTGTCAGCCGCCCAGTTTGGTCAACCTAACATTGAGTTGACTTTACAAACGTCTATTTTATCGGTAAGTATCAGAGGAAGTACTGCAGAACAAGCAGAGGCTAAAGCGTGGGCTTTGTATTACAGCCTACAAGACGAACTAAACCGATTACGTGCAGATGAAGTGTCTCACAGAGATAAAAGTATACAAAGGGTGCTTGCAGATTACCGTGTCAGATTAAACGGATCCCGTGAGAATATTTTACAGTTTCAACAAGACTCATCTTTGGTATCGCAAGAACAATTCACTTTACTAGTCAGTAGTTTACAAAAGATTAAAGAAAAGCAACTCTATTTAAACGCCGAAGCGTCCAACTTAATTGATTATGCTTATGGCTTAGGCAAAAACCTAGGGGTATCTGCTGATTTGGCAGGTAAGGCTTTTATCTTGCAATCTGACGTGGAATTTCAAGGTTTACTTAAAGAATTAGACATCAGTACTTCTCAGTTGTCTGAGTATGAGTCTCGTTGGGGGGATGGACACCCTAAAGTGGCCGCTGAACAACAACGTTACCAAGCTGCTCGCTCTGCATTACAGGCTCGCAGTAATATTATAGCCGGCCCTCATGCGGCTAGTGTTTTTAGTAGCCTCACCTTAGAAATGAATCCTAAGCGTGCAGAAATGTTTGCAAATTTAATCGAAGCGACAGCCGAAAGGCTGGGTATCAAAGCACAAATTGCTGACTTGCATCGCTCTGAATTACATCTCAAAGATGAACTTAAAATTTATGCTCGTGAGTCGGCAGTACTAGACCGTTTGCAACGTGAATTTGATTTAGCAGAAGCTATCTTTACTTCAGCAGCAGCTAGGCTTGAAGCGGGGAAAGCGGATGTGTTTGCCTCTTACCCTGTGTTACAGCTATTAACGAAACCTTCTCTTCCAACTGTTATTCACAGCCCTATTCCACTAATAGGTTACATTGCTGGTTTGGTTGGCTTTCTATTTATTACTTCAGGAGTGACTGTGTTATGCAATCGCAGGCGCATTATCAAGGTACTGTTGAAGAGAAGTTAATTTGTTGGGCTTTGCTATTTACCTACCCTATTTACGCAATCGGTGGCTTATACATCACAGGCTCAGTTTTAGGCTGGGTAGTCCTTGGCATTGTTTTGTTAAGGGGGTTCATTGAAGGTGAAAATAACTTTAGACGAGTACCCATGCTTGTGTGGTTATGGGCGTTAGGTATGCTGGTGATGTTAATTAGCTTGTGGGTTGGTCATGCTGATTGGTCGTTAGGCACAGCTCAAACCATCAAAAGCACTGTGGGTTGGGCTAAAGGTTGGGCTTTGTTGGGGGTGTTTCCAATATTAGGTGCTGTGGTTAACCTTAAACCTGAAAGTTTAATCAGAGCAGTATGTATGGTGTGTAAACACACAGCTATTTTTGGTGTTATCACTTTCACCTTATATGTGGCGGGGGTACCTGGGCAGTTGTTTATCTCCCCACTACAAATTTTGGGTGGTGCTGGTGATAACTTTTTTATGGTTAGCTTATACGGGTTAAACCCAGATACAGGTGCTGGTCGCTGGCAATTTTTTGCGCCATGGGCTCCAGCTGCTGGCTTGTTGAGCTGCATATTTGTGACTTTTTGCTTACAAGAAAAAGACAATGCATTGAGAAACTGGGGCGTGACAGGTTGTCTGATAATGGTCATATTGTCTCAGTCACGAGCGGGCTTGGGGATTTTTATCATGATAATACCGCTGTTTTTGTTCACCAGCCAGCTAAAAAACCCATGGTTACTTCTCGTTATAGGCATTTTATTGCCTATTATCTTACTGCTCGGTGAGCCTATCTATGAATGGGTGATGGATGCCTATCAACAAGTTAAAGACGCACGTCCCAATTCAACCAGGGTGCGTGCAGCTTTAGAAACATTAGCCTTGCAACGCTGGCGATCTGAAGCCGTGATATGGGGCCATGGCGTGGTTGAGTCAGGGCCCAAAATGGTCGAGTTTATGGCAATAGGCTCACACCATACTTGGTACGGTTTGCTTTTTGTTAAAGGTTTAGTTGGATTATTTGCTTTGGCAATCCCAATGGTACTGAGCCTGACGTACTTGTTTATAATTTCTATCAATAATGTGCAAGCACGTGCGGCGATGTGCATGCTAATTGTACTCACTTGTTACAGTTTTTTCGAGAACTTAGAAATCCTTGCATACCTATATTGGCCAGCTTTACTCTGGTTGGGTATGGTTCTTAGAAATTTACGAAATGGAGGATCATATGTTTAAACAAAACCATGCATACATTACAGGATATTATGGCATGCAGAACACCGGTGATGATGTGCTTTTGTACACCACACGTTGGGCCAGTCATCATTTACTGGGTGCTACCCGAAGCAAGGTTGGCAGTGCCGGTTTGATAAGATGTAAAGAATTCGGGGATGTTCAAGCAATGCCTGAATCACGTTTTCGTGGCCATCAACGATTTTTGCATTATATAAATGCGTTTCAAAGTGAGAAAGTGATATTTGGCGGTGGCTCTGTGCTGCATAGCAGCAATGATATTGAATTTAAGCGTCATCTCATAAAATTGTCGGGACGAAACTCTAGTCGTGCCGTGGGTGTCGGTATCGGTCCATTTGAGTCTCTCGAAGCAGAAAAATCCTGCGCCAAGTTTCTTAATGAGTGTGGTTTCACTGGCGTTAGAGACCCAGCAAGTCTAGAGATTGCTCAAACTATCGCACCTAACGCCCGTGTTAAGTTGACTTTCGATCTCGCTCCACTGATGCTTTGTCATCAAACTAAGCGGTTGATTGAAATAGAACGTAATGGCATTATGTTTAATTTTTGTCAGCAAGCTATTGACCCATTCGGAAATGTGCATAAAAACAATGAGCAAAATCGTATCGACATGGCTGTAGCAGCGATCGAGCAGACATGGGAGCAAACTCAAGAACAAATATTTTTATTAGATTTCAATAATCATTCGCAATTTGGAGATTTTTTCATTCATCAGCAGATAATGTCACGAGTTTCAAGTAACGTGCCTATGACACATATTGCGTACGATCCAAATCCGTTTAAAGTGCTGCAACGCATTGCTGCTTTTAAAGCAACGGTTTCAATGAGGTTACATTCAGCTATTCTGTCATTCATGGCAAATACTCCTGCACTATCAATTAATTACCACGAAAAGTGTCGCAGTTGGTGTAAACAAATCGGGGTGCCTGAAGAGTACCAGTTTGATGCACAAAATATTGTTCCAAAACAGCTGTCACAACAGCTAAAACAAGGTGTTATGACAGGATTTACAAAACCCACTATGAATAAAAATGAAGCGGTAGAAGCCGCATTACTCAATTGGTAGGAGTAAGTTGAAGGACAAGACCATGGACTCAATTAAATTTTCTGTCGTTATTCCATTGTATAACAAGGTCGATAGCATCAGCCGAACACTTGTTTCAATCTGCGCTCAACGCTTTACTGCTGCAGAAATTATTGTGATTGACGATGGTTCAACTGACGGCAGTTCTGCCAAGGTGGCTGAACTTGATATACCCAATTTGTCTTTAGTAAAGCAAAATAATATGGGAGTCTCTGCTGCTCGTAATTTGGGTGTGACATTAGCTAAACATCAGTATATTGCCTTCATTGATGCAGACGATCAATGGTCACCATTTTATCTGTATGAAATGAGTAAGTTAATTCAGCGCTTCCCTGAGCATCAATGCTTTACCAGTAATTACCAAAAAGTGGTCGAAGGTGGCGGTTATCGAAACCCTAAATTAGCCATAGGGGATATATCACCAACAGGCTGTGTTATGGACAATTATTTTGAAGTGTGTGCTAAAGGTGACTTGCCCTTTATGCCTTCAAGCTTAGTGATAAGTAGTCAATTATTTAACCAGGTAGGTGGTTTCCCCGTTGGCGAGGCCATGGGTGAGGATCAAGCGCTTTTCTCTCAAATTGCACTGCAGGCCAGTTTTATTTATTCACCGCTAATATTAATGTTTTACCACACCGACAGCGAGAATAGAGCGTGTGATAGGTATATACCTCAAGACATATTACCTTTTGCTAAGCGCTTATTGGCAGACGTAGCCGCAGGTCAGGTAAATAAGCTTACTGAGCATTTTGTGTTGCAGTATTGTGCTGCGCACATTTGTCATTTAGCCAAAATCAATATTCAGGCAGGCCAACTAACTGCTGCCAGACAGCTACTCAAACACCCTGTTAGCAAACTGAAACCGTTACATCACAATTTATTTAGTCTGTGGTTAATCGCACAATCCATCTTTAAAAGGTGCTGAATCTGAAGTGAATGAATCATTAAGCTGCCATTCCAAATTCATCTTAATCAAAGGTAAAACATGAAACTTAACGCAATTTGTCTTATTAAAAACGAAGCGGACATTATTCTAGAAACCTTAAATAATGCCCTTAGGTTTTGCGACACTATTTATATGTTTGATAACGGTTCAACTGATGGTAGTTGGGAGCTTATTTGTTTAGAAGCACTTAATGATGAACGTATTAAAATTGCCGGCCAGACCGATGAAATTTACCGTAATCAGTTTAGAAATCGTATTTATAACATGTTTCACGATCTTTATTCACCTCTAGACTGGTGGTATATTTTAGACGCTGATGAAATGCTCATCGAAGATCCACGGCCGATGTTAGTTAAAGCTATGGAATACGGCAAAAATCAAATGCGTGTTTGGCAAGCACAATTTTACTTCACTGATAATGATTTAGCCGTTTATGGCCAAGAAGATAAATCATTAAATGTATCTGAACGTCGCCGTTACTATAGAATTAACTGGCGTGAGCCACGCTTTTTTAAAAATTCACCTAGTGAAAAATGGCCAGAAAATATAAGTGGTAAGGTGCCACCTTTCTGTCAAAAATTATATCGTCTGTCTCCAATTTGTTGTCATTATGCAGAGCGTACACCTGAACAAATTAAGATGCGCCGTGAAATCAGGCTCAGTAATCCATATAGCTTCTTGCATGTTAAAAATAAATCCGACCATGACTGGTTAAAACGTTCAAAGGACTGTTTTTACTATCAAGAGGGAGAAGAAATGGTGTTTCCATTTTCAGACAGACTGGCATACTACGCCAATCAAACTAGATATTGGCTAATATGGCGAGTTAAAAGCGTATTGTCTTTAAAGGCCAAACTGTTAAATAAAGTAGCTAAAATTATATAGATTTGTAGCTGCTTTTCTTAATGGTAGAATTATTCATTCATAGGGATTTTATATAGTTAAAACGGTTTGCTCACTATTGGCGAACACTCACTAAATACTGTTTACTCTTGAGAAATGATACTTGTGTCTTCAGTTAGCCCAGTGTTGATTACCTCGCGTTCGGCTTTACTAATATATTTAGGCTTGATTTTTGAGGACAACTTGGCATTTGCTTTTTTCGCGCGCGATTTTAGGATCTGATTGCTTTTTTTACGACGGTTCATTGTATTTTCTCACACTAACAATATTTGTATAATATCACTTCTGCACATGGAACCAAATATTATAAAGTGTTCTTTAGTGTTTTTGAGTGAAACACTGGCAGTTGACCCCTTAAGTGTGACGCGAAACCCAGCAAATTTTTTGAAAATAACTATAGCTATTAGTTGATAAAAAACTAGATTTTATCTGTATATACTTCAGAGTATGTTGATTCATTCTCATGGATTATAAATCAGTCTCTAGTAATTAATTTTTTACTAGGTAATCCATTGAGAGTAATGTTCATCGCTTGTGGGTTGGTTTAAAGAGGAAGCAGGTTACCTTTTTATTGACACTCATTTTATAGGTTTAACTTCATTGAGGTTTTTAGGTAGCTGGACTTAAGCTTTACACATTGGTCATTAACTAAAAACTTCACAAATTCTAGGCTAATTATTATATCAAACGTGTACTGTTTGATAAAGATAACTGCCTAATGAAAATAGTCATGTTTGAGTATATCAGTACCGCCATTACCCTAAAATATTGTACCGGGATGCTGTCACTCTACATTTTTCAATAGCCTAGATGCTAAGCTATTGTTTCACTGCTTAACTCATGAAATAACCAGATAAAGAGCAACTCCCTCTATTAGAGTTTTTATTTACTTTATGCTGCTGTATACAAATGTAAATTACTCAGAAGTGAGCCTGTATTAAAAAAGTATGGGCACCAGTGCCTTAAGCACATGCTAATGTTAACTGATAATTCACTCAAACCTCCACATACTGCCCATTACCAATTCCATCAATACTCCAATCCCCGACGCTATAGCGAATTAAGCGCAAAGTAGGAAAGCCAATATGCGCCGTCATACGCCTAACCTGTCTATTTCGTCCCTCAGAAATCGTGATGGATAACCAACTAGTAGGTTTATTTTCTCTAAAGCGTACCGGCGGATTTCGATCCCATAAGTCCGGCTCGTCAATTAATTCGACCTTAGCGGGTTGGGTCATACCATCCTTTAAATTCACACCTTTACACAATTTATTTAAATCTTGCGGTTGAGGAATACCTTCTACTTGTACCCAATAAGTTTTGCTGGTTTTATGAATGGGTGAGGCGAGTCTGTTTTGCAACTTACCGTCATTGGTTAACACCAATAATCCTTCGCTGTCTTTGTCTAAACGACCAGCGGCATAAACCTTTGATATGGGAATGAAATCCTTGAGGGTTTGTCTGCCTGCTTGGTCAGTAAATTGGGTCAACACATCAAAAGGTTTATTAAATAATACGACGCGGAGTTTAGCTGGATTGGCTGCTTTAGGTTTTTTAGATAATTTTTTAGAATGTAAGTTAGGTTTATTTGACATATTTAACGACCAGTAGTGCTAGAAATTGATTGATTGACAGACATTATTGAGTGAAATTGTGATTTACAGGATAAATTATGCAAGCAAAACTTGTACTTAATCAATCAACCCATATATTATTTGCTCTCTATTTGACACGATCCGTTTAAGATCAGTATAAAATAGACATTTTTTAATTTCGGTTCAAAACACCAGTCCATAACGTCACAACGTGCTTGCTGCAAAGTTGTTACTGTGCGAACTTTTAAGTTCACAAGTTATGGGCTGTCGATGCTTTGCCATTAACATGAGGCCTATAATGACGATTTCCAAGTCAAAGATTATCTATACTAAAACAGACGAAGCGCCAGCACTTGCTACTTATTCACTGCTTCCCATTATTCGTAGCTTTACTTCAAGTGCAGGAATTGAAGTTGAATTAAGTGATATTTCATTAGCAGCACGTATTTTGTCTGTACTTGGTGATTTTCTTCCACAGGACCAACAAGTGCCAGATGCCTTGGCTGAATTAGGGGCCTTAACTCAAGAAGCATCAACCAATATTATAAAATTGCCTAATGTGAGTGCTTCTATTCCACAGTTGAAAGAAGCCATTAAAGAGCTACAAAGTAAAGGATTTGCTTTACCTGAATTGCCTGAAGACCCTCAAACTGATGTAGAAAAAGATATCAAAGCCCGTTACGGTAAGGTACTGGGTAGTGCTGTAAACCCCGTCTTACGTGAAGGTAATTCTGACCGTCGTGCACCTGTTGCTGTTAAAAATTATGCTAAAAGTAACCCCCACTCAATGGGAGTTTGGAGTCAAGCCTCTCAAACTCATGTAGCACACATGCGTGGTGGTGATTTTTACTCTGGGGAACAATCAGTAACTGTAGCTAAAGCAGGTCATGTGAAAATCGAATTCACTGATAAGGCTGATAAAGTCACTGTACTTAAGTCAAAAGTAGATTTGTTAGCTGGCGAAGTGATTGACGGCATGTGCATGAGTAAAAAAGCTTTATGTGAATTTTTTGAAGAACAAATTGAAGATGCCAAAAATACAGGGGTATTATTCTCGTTGCATGTGAAAGCGACCATGATGAAAGTATCCCATCCAATTGTATTTGGTCACTGTGTTAAGGTTTTCTACAAAGACTTATTTGATAAACATCAAGTCTTGTTTGACGAGTTGGGTGTTGACCCAAATAATGGTTTAGGCAGTGTTTATGACAAAATATCAACACTTCCTGAATCTCAGCGCACAGAGATACAGCGTGATATCAATGCATGTTATGCAGACCGACCTCTTATTGCGATGGTAAATTCGGATAAAGGTATCTCTAATCTACACGTACCCAGTGATGTGATTGTTGATGCATCTATGCCAGCGATGATCAGAAGTTCTGGTAAAATGTGGGGACCTGACGGCAAGTTGCATGACACTAAGGCTGTTATTCCAGAAAGTACTTATGCCACTATCTACCAAGAAACGGTGAATTTTTGTAAGACTCACGGAGCGTTTGATCCTACTACTATGGGTACAGTGCCTAATGTTGGTTTGATGGCGCAAAAAGCTGAAGAGTATGGTTCACATGATAAAACTTTTGAAATGATTGGTGATGGTAAGGTACAAATTATTGATCAAGACGGTACAGTATTAATTGAACATACCGTAGAAGAGGGTGATATCTGGAGAATGTGTCAAGTCAAAGACGCACCTATCCGTGATTGGGTCAAATTGGCTGTCAACAGAGCACGTCAATCTGGAATGCCAACAGTATTCTGGTTAGACGATGAAAGAGCACATGATGCTCAATTGATTATAAAAGTAACTGAATACCTTAATGATCACGATACTCACGGTCTAGATATTTCTATCATGTCTCCTGTTCGCGCGATCCGTTTTACAATGGAAAGAGCAATACGTGGCCTAGATACTATTTCTGTAACGGGTAACGTTTTACGTGATTACCTTACTGATTTGTTTCCAATTCTTGAGTTGGGCACCAGCGCTAAGATGTTATCTATTGTGCCTCTAATGGCGGGTGGTGGATTGTTCGAAACTGGTGCGGGTGGTTCTGCACCTAAACATGTTCAGCAATTTGTTGAAGAAGGTCATTTACGATGGGATTCACTTGGTGAATTTTTAGCGTTAGCGGTGTCTCTTGAAGACTTAGCAATCAAGACCGACAACAGTAAGGCAAAAGCCTTGGCAGTCGCATTAGACCAAGCGACTGAGAAACTACTAACTGAAGGTAAATCACCTCTTCGCAAAGCTGGTCAGCTTGATAATAGAGGTAGTCATTTTTACTTGGCTATGTATTGGGCAGAAGCATTAGTTAATCAGACTGACGATAAGGAATTGGTTGCGAATTTTAAACCTTTACTTGAATCTTTGATTGCCAACGAAGCTAAAATTATAGCAGAAATTGATGTGACTCAAGGTAAGGCCGCAGATATCGGTGGTTACTATTACCCAGATGATGCCTTAGTGACTCAAGCGATGTGCCCAAGTACTACTTTGAACGGTATATTGGCTACTACAATATAATAAATGTAGGCAGCTTACGACTTACGAGCTAAGCAATACAATGCACAAACAAAAAAGCAGACATTCACGTCTGCTTTTTGCTTTTCAGATAATAATTTATGTTTCAGGCTCACCATTAAAATCAATATTTTCTGCATGCAGGCCTTTAGGGCCTTTCTGCACTTCATATTTTACTGCTTGGCCTGCCTTGAGAGAGCGATAGCCCTCCATCTGTATTGTTGAGTAATGTGCGAAGATATCCTCACCACCATCATCGGGCACAATAAACCCAAAACCTTTTGCATTATTGAACCATTTTACTTTACCGATTGCCATAATTCTTACTTCCTTTTAATCCCTTGAACTAATACAACTTTGCCCCCACACTAATGCTTAGGGAATGACGCGTTAACTAAATAATATAACCGTCGAATTAAAATGTAGGTTTTTTAACCTGTTTCTGTCAAGGTGAATTTGATAATTAGCAACATGTTAAGTTGAAAAATTGACACACATCAAGGGGAATTACCTTAGTTGCAGGTAAATAGTTTAAATATGAGTAAAGATAACACCATTGATATTGAGCGTCAGAAACAGATTGACGCAGTAAAGAAAAAGGCTGCACCTCCACCGATGTACAAAGTTTTACTGAATAACGATGATTACACACCGATGGACTTTGTCACTGATGTGCTCATGCGTTTTTTTAATTTGGATGGTGAAAAAGCACATCAAATAATGCTCACAGTGCACTACCATGGCAGGGCTGTTTGTGGTGTATATACTGCAGAAATTGCAGAGACTAAGGTGATGCAAGTCAGTCGATACGCAAAAGAACACCAACATCCACTCATGTGTACCATGGAGCAAGCGTGATGATTGGATTAAGAAAAGTATTATCTTCGAATAGGCTAGTAGTCAGAGGGCATTCTTATGTTAAATAAAGATTTAGAGCAGACGCTAAATGAAGCGTTCATTTTTGCCAGAGAGCATCGTCATGAGTTTATGACGGTTGAACACCTCTTGCTTGCCTTACTCGATAACAACGCAGCTAAAGACGCGTTAGTAGCTTGTGGTGCAAGTATTGAGTCAATTAAACAAGAGCTAACAGATTTTGTTAAAGATACTACCCCTTTGTTATTAGACGAACAGGGTAATGAGCGAGAAACTCAGCCTACGCTTGGTTTTCAACGCGTGCTGCAACGTGCCGTTTTTCATGTTCAGTCATCTGGGAAAGAGGAAGTCACTGGCGCTAATGTATTAGTCGCTATCTTCAGTGAGCAAGAGTCTCAAGCAGTTTATATATTGAAAAAATCAGATGTGACACGTTTAGACGTAGTGAATTATATTTCACATGGTGTATCCAAGGTTGACGATGAATCACCGGCGCACAGAGACGGTGGAGAAGAAACAAGCGAGCAAGAAGAAGCTGAGTCGATGCTAGATAAGTATTCAACCAATCTTAATCAAAGCGCTAGAGACGGTAAAATCGATCCACTTATTGGTCGTGATAGTGAATTAGAGCGCAGTATTCAAATACTATGTCGTCGTCGCAAAAATAACCCGCTATTGGTAGGTGAAGCGGGTGTCGGCAAAACCGCTATCGCCGAAGGCCTTGCGTACCGTATTGTGAATAATGAAGTGCCAGAGGTGATTGCTGAGGCTATCGTTTATTCATTAGATATGGGGGCCTTATTAGCAGGAACTAAATATCGTGGTGATTTTGAAAAACGCCTTAAAGGCATATTGAAAGAATTAGCAGCTTGCCCAGACGCAATTTTATTTATTGATGAAATTCATACTATTATTGGTGCGGGTGCCGCTTCTGGTGGTGTGATGGATGCCTCGAACTTGCTTAAACCAAAACTCAGTAGTGGCGAATTACGCTGCATGGGATCAACGACCTATCAAGAGTATCAAGGCATTTTTGAAAAAGATCGTGCTTTAGCCCGTCGTTTCCAAAAAGTGGATGTGATCGAGCCTACAGTTAATGATACCACCAAAATTTTGATGGGATTAAAGTCTCGTTATGAGGCACACCACAGTGTGCGCTTTACACATAAAGCTATCCGAGCAGCTGCTGAGTTATCAGCTAAATATATCAATGAGCGTCATTTGCCTGACAAAGCAATCGATGTTATCGATGAAGCCGGTGCAAGCCAGCGCTTATTACCTGCTTCTAAGCGCAAAAAAACCATTGGTGTGAGTGATATTGAGCTGATCATTTCTAAGATTGCACGTATTCCAGAGAAGTCTGTCTCTGCCTCTGATAAGCAAGTACTCAAACATTTAGACCGAGACTTGAAGATGGTGGTATTCGGTCAAGATAAAGCCATAGACACTTTGACTGATGCTATTCGCCTGTCTCGCTCTGGTTTGGGTAATGAAACAAAACCTATTGGTAACTTCCTGTTTGCGGGACCCACTGGTGTGGGTAAAACTGAAGTCACCGCTCAGTTAGCCAAGGTCATGGGCGTTGAGTTATTGCGCTTTGATATGTCTGAATATATGGAACGTCATGCTGTGAGTCGTTTGATTGGGGCACCTCCAGGGTATGTAGGCTTTGATCAGGGAGGATTATTAACAGATGCGGTCATTAAAAATCCATACTCTGTTATTCTGCTAGATGAAGTAGAAAAAGCCCATAGCGATATCTACAACATTTTATTACAAGTTATGGACCATGGTACGTTAACGGATAATAATGGCCGTAAAGTCGACTTTAGGAATGT
>Ga0209712_10002146_pt1 | contig 16470 bp, 11 predicted proteins | sample ArcOceMetagenome_FD_187443 | JGI IMG/M metagenome (GOLD analysis project Ga0209712, IMG submission 187443) | Marine eukaryotic phytoplankton communities from Arctic Ocean - Arctic Ocean - Greenland ARC118M Metagenome (SPAdes) (version 2) | ecosystem: Environmental > Aquatic > Marine > Oceanic...
TAATAAAATGTTTTGATTCTTATTATAGGAGCCATGAAACTTAAAATTATGGGGATTCCATTATGCTTATTAGTTGCGGTTTTCTTTTACCACATAGAACACATAAGATCTTTTATAAAAAAAAAAGCTATGTGGTCTATATGTTCTATGTGCTAAAAAAAATCTACTTGATAAAAAACCAAAAATGCCAATAAAACCAAAATTATTTAGACCAGTAAAACTTAGAATTTAAAGTTAATTATCACATAAAAATGAATGAATTTTGCAGATTATAAATTTAGGATTATCTTTAATCTCGAATTCAATCACATTTTTTCAAAAATTAGAATTTAACATGACGAAAGTAGTTGAAAAAGTATCAAAAAGAGGTAAAAAGGAGCCAAAATATAGCAAAGAGACCTATTTGAAATGGTATGAAACCATGCTGAGAATCCGTCGATTTGAAGAAAAATCATTGCAAAAATATGGTCAAGAGCAAATTCGTGGATTTCTTCACGTATATATTGGCCAAGAAGCAATTGCAGCTGGATTAGTTTCTGCGATCAGAAAAGAAGATTCTATGGTTACCGCTTACCGGCAACATGGTTTAGCAATCAGTCGAGGTATTCCTACCAGAAAATGCATGGCTGAATTGTATGGTAAAAAAACGGGTGTGGTAAAAGGTAAAGGTGGGTCGATGCACTTCTTCTCCAAAGAGCACAGATTTTTTGGAGGAAATGGAATCGTTGGAGCTCAAATTCCAATCGGAACAGGTATCGGTTTTGCAGAGAAATATAGAGGAACGGATTTACTTTGTGTGACGATGTTTGGTGATGGAGCTGCTCGACAGGGTGCATTATACGAGGCATTCAATATGGCAATGACTTGGAAATTACCCGTACTTTATATTTGTGAAAATAATCATTACGCGATGGGTACTTCCGTAGAACGTACTAGTAATGTTGCTGATATTTACAAAGTGGGAAGCGCATTCGATATGCCAAGTGAAGCAGTAGATGGAATGTCTCCTGAGTCTGTACACGAAGCGTTGACTCGTGCAGCAGAACATATTCGTTCAGGAAAAGGGCCTTACTTTTTGGAAATTAAAACTTACCGATATAAAGGGCACTCCGTTTCAGATCCTGGAACTTACCGAACCAAAGATGAATTGAAAGAATATCAAAGCATCGATCCAATCAAGGTGACTGAGAAAAAAATGTTGGATGGAGAAATTGCTACAGTAGAAGAAATCAAGGAGATCAAAGACAAAATCAAAGCTGAAATAAACGAAGCGGTTGCCTTTGCAGAAAGTTCTGATTTCCCTGATGGAGCTGATTTATATGAAGATAATTATATGCAAAAAGATTATCCATTTACGACGTAAATGTTAATGATGAACTATGAATGATAAATGATGAATACTCTTACAATTAGATTCAACATTCATCATTTATAGTTTATCATTAAAAAATTATTTTCCATTTCGCCCACCTGGAGGCCCACCGCCTTGTCCACCTCTACGTCCTATTCGTGTTTTTTGTATTTCAAGATATTTGGCAAATTGTTCTTTCGTCATCACATTTGATAATTCTTTATTTTGCTCTTCTTGTTGTTTTTGCATTTCTCCTTTCATGGCTGCTCGATCACCATTGTTCCTGTCTCTAAGTCCTTTTCGCTTCGCTAAATACTTTGCTGAAATTTCTTCAACTTTTACAATTTGTGCTACTGACAAATTGAGTTGTGCATACATTTCTTGTTGTCGTTTTTGCTGTGCTTCAGGATCACGTTGTCCTCTTCGACCATCTCTTCTTGGTCTTTCCGTTCTAGATGTTGTTTCAGTTGGAACAGCTTCAGCTACCGTTGCATCTGCCGATTTTTTACTGCAACTAAACAACATAGCAACAGCAAAAAATAGAAATGATAGTTTTAATAATTTCATGTTTTTGATTTTGATTTTGATAAAATAGTTTTTGATTTTTAAAATACAAAAAAGGTAAATTACTCGAAGTCAGGATTTTACGCTTTTTGTTTTATTCATTTTTTAGATGATAAAACTATAAAAAACTTGCGAGTGAATTTGAAGTGGTTCTTTTCTTTTGGCTAATTATTAAATTACTCTGCAAAACTATTTCTGCTGTTCAAACTTGCTCCCTTTTTATGATTTACAAAAAATACAAAACAGCAGTATAATCCGTCAAATCTAAAATTTCATTATAAAATCCGAATGTTGAATATGGTTAGCGGTGTATTTTCCGACCTTAAAAATTTCGTACTTCATCTCCACTTAAATATTGATATTTGAAATTTTATTCGCCATGCTTCTTGCTAAAAATTAGCCAATTTACTCTCACTACTTCGTCTGCTGGCAACTGAGCTAAAAGGCAATTTTGCAATAAAAAAAAGAAAAGTAACAAGCTGGGAATTAAATGAATTTTCATAAAATCTTAAGCGTTTAAATTAAAAAGTAGATCACACCATCTCAGATAGTTCCTGAAAAAAATAACACTTATTTAAAATGTGAATTGTAGATGTGAAGCTACTTTGAACCAAATAAGAGGCTACAATCAGACCAATCTTTAGCTTTTTTCAACAAAACCTAGGAAGAGTAAAATGATATAAAAATTTTTCTTATTTAAACTAAAAAACTGATAATCAGCTAGTTACCAATTATCAGTCTTTTAAATACTTATTTTTGAAAAGAACTTATTTCATAAATCCCTACGTTAATTAACTGCTTCTTTTACTTGAACAATCCTTTTTAATTTCTCAATTAAAGTATCCACCTCTTCTTTTGTATTATATTTTGAAAAAGAAAAACGGATAGATTTCCGATCAGGGTCAGCTTGGATTTTTTCTAAAACATGTGATCCTTTTTCAGCACCTGAACTACAAGCACTTCCACCAGAAGCACAGATTCCTACAATGTCTAAATTCAATAAAAGCATTTCAGATTTTGGGGAAGAAGGAAAAGAAACGGTCAACGTTTTGAAATGAAAATCACCTTCGTGGTCTCCATTAAATTGAATATCTTCAAAGTGCTCTTCTAATTGATTTTTTAAATAATTTCTTAAACCCAAAGTATGCTCCCGAGTTATTTCCAAATTTCCGTAAGACAATTCTAATGCTTTTGCCATCCCAGCAATTCCATAAATATTCTCAGTTCCTGCTCGCATATTTCTTTCTTGCGAACCACCGTTGATAATTGGTTTGACCAAATTTTCACCATTGATGTAAATGAATCCAACACCTTTTGGTCCATGAAATTTATGTGCAGCTCCTGCTAAAAAACTGATCTTAGTTTCGTCGACATTGATTGGATAATAGCCCATCGTTTGAACCGTATCAGAATGAAAATAAACATTGTGTTCAACACACATTTCGGATACTTTTTGCAAATCTATCATCGTCCCAATTTCATTATTGCAATGCATCAAACTGACTAAAGTCTTTTCGGCATTTTCCGAAACTAGCGCTTCCAAATGCGCTAAACTGACTTTCCCTTTTTTATCAATATCTACAAATTCAACTTTTATATCGGTCTCTTTTTCCATCGCCTCCAGCGTGTGCAAGATGCAATGATGTTCAATTGACGAAGTGATAATTCTCTTGACACCAAGATCTCGAACGGCACATTGGAGCACCATATTATTAGCTTCCGTCCCTCCTGAGGTGAAAAATATTTCGCCGATGGATGCTCCGATCAAATTAGCAATTTTCTTTCGAGCTGTTTCGATCACGGTTCTTGCCTCTCTTCCTTCTTTGTGGATGGAAGATGGATTCCCGAAATGGTTGCGCATCAAGTCCGACATGAATTCGATCACTTCCTCGCTGATGGGAGTGGTTGCTGCGTTGTCGAAATATATTCTTTTCATTGTTTGTTTTCTATTTCTTTGTATAAATTAAAATGTATTTCTTTTTCCAAGGGTATCAACCTTACTTCTCTTAATTCTTCAAAATTTGAAATCATAGAACCTATTTCATATTTCGTTCTTTCACCAATTGCATTTTCATCTTTCTCTTCCTCGTAAAATTCTTGTCTAATTAATTTTCCATCTCTAGAAATAGAAATGCCTGCAACACAGGCTGTATCAGAATTAATAAACCTTACAATCTCTGTATTCAACAATCCACTTAGTTCTGTTAAAATAGTTTGTGAAATTAAATCATATAAATCATCAATATAAAGTACTCTTTCGTTATCTGAAATACCAATTAATCGTTCCGAATATCGATCTATTCGTTCTCCTTCCAAGTCATATTCAGTTAGATTAGTTTTATCTTTTTTTAAAAGCGGTTTTAATTTATCAAGAGTAATTTGCAAAAAATTATCATCTTTTACATCTTCCTTCAAAATAAAAATAACACTAAAGTTTCTGCTCATTTCAAATATATAATTTTCGAGAATTACACTAACTTCATTTTAAACCATTTGTTCACCATGACTGATTCATCAATGTAATCAAGTTTGCATTCATACTCATTGGTTGCTGCATTGTAGTCATAATCCTTCGACCACTTTTTATGATTTTTAGCAAGTTCCGTAATTGCGTCGGTGATAAATTTTACTTCTTTATCCGTCATCACAGGATGGATGGACATTCGAATCCAACCAGGTTTTTCACTCATATCACCCAATCCAATTTTGCAAGAAACATCATTTGAATACTCTTGAGAAACAGACAATAAATAATGCCCATAAGTTCCCGCACAAGAGCAACCACCTCGAACTTGAATTCCAAAACGGTCATTCAATAACTTCACTCCCAAATTATAATGAAGGTTATCAATATAAAATGAAACTACGCCTAATCGCTTTTTCGCATGCTTCGCTAAAATATGGAGGTTGGAAATTTTCCCTATACCTTTCCATATTTTTGCGAGTAACTCTTCTTCTCTTTTTAGGATTTTTTTCACCCCCATTTCCTCTTTGAGTTTCATGCAAAGAGCCGCTTTGATCGTTTGCAAAAATGCAGGTGTTCCGCCATCTTCTCGTGCTTCGATTTCATCAATATATTTGTGCTCGCCCCAAGGGTTAGTCCAGTCAACTGTTCCTCCACCTGGATTATCAGGCACTCTATTTTTGTATAATTTTTGATCAAAAATTAAAACGCCAGTCGACCCAGGACCACCTAAAAATTTATGTGGGGAAAAGTAAATAGCATCCAAACATTCCAGCTCATCTTGAGGGTGCATATTAATCTCAATGTACGGAGCAGAGCAAGCAAAATCTACAAAACACAATCCACCTGCCTTGTGCATCATCGATGCAATTTTATGATAAGGTGATTTAATTCCAGTTACATTAGAGCAAGAAGTTACAGCAGCAATCTTGGTTTTACGTTTACGATATTTGTGCAATAACTCTTTTAAGTTATCCAAATTGACCAAGCCTTTTTCGCAAGGAGGAATCACGACTACATCGCAGATTGTTTCCAACCAACTAGTCTGATTGGAGTGATGTTCCATGTGTGTACAAAAAATAATTGGCCGAACTTCCTCCGGCAATTTCACTAAACCTCTATATTTTTCATGGATTTTTAATCCTAAAATTCTTTGAAATTTATTGACCACTCCAGTCATCCCAGAATTGGATGAAATCAAAACATCACTCTTTTTTGCACCGACATGTTTTTTGATAATCTTTTGTGCTTCATGGTAAGCCATGGTCATGGAGCAACCTGTTACCGTGGTTTCGGTATGGGTATTGCCAACGAAAGGCGCCATTTCTTTGAGCAATAATTTTTCTATGGGAAGATACATTCTACCGCTAGCCGTCCAATCGGCGTACACAATTCTTTTTTTCCCAAAAGGAGATTCGAAGGTTTGGTTGGTACCAATTACATTTTCTCTAAAAGGCTTAAAGTATTCTTCTAGAGTAACTTTTTTAACAGTTGCGATTGAAGTACTCATTATTGTGGATTTCATTTTTTTGATAAAAAGTAGTTTTAATATGGAAAATCAATTGGCGATATGCGAATTATTTTTCTCTAAAAATTTTGAAAAAGTAACTTAGTTTTTGAAAAAAGAAGGGTGGCTTTTTGGTTAATTAAATCTACGAAATGTATTTTACAAAAAGATAGAATTTTCTGAAAAATACTTTTTGTTCGCAGACTTCGATGGTCAGATTTTGGACTGTTTGAGCCGTAGAGACAAGGCGTACCTTGTCTCTACGGGAATCTAGAATTACATTTTTATTTCATCAAAAAAAAATCCCGAATTTCGATTTTCTCAAAATTCGGGATCTAACATTTTTCTTATAAAAAAACTAGATCACCACATGTTTTAAAATATCTGCGATATCTTGTTGTATTTTTTTAGCCAAATTATTAGCGGTTACTTCCGATGTACTTTCGCTATAAATTCGGATGATCGGCTCTGTATTTGATTTTCTTAAATGAATCCAATCTGATTCGAATAAAATTTTCAAACCATCAATAGTATCCAATTCTTCGTTTTTGTACTTCTCCGTTAATTTTTCAAAAATCAAATCCAAATCAATTTCTGGCGTTAATTGAATTTTATTTTTTGAAATAATATAAGAAGGATAATTTCTTCGCATCCATGAAATTGGTTTCCCAAATTCAGCTAACTGCGATAAAACCAACGCTACACCGACCAACGCATCTCGACCATAATGTAATTCTGGGTAAATTACTCCTCCATTTCCTTCGCCACCGATAACTGCATTTGTCGCTTTCATTTGATCCACTACATTCACTTCTCCAACTGCCGCAGAGGAATAAGTTCCTCCATTTTTCTCCGTAACATCTCGCAATGCCCTCGTGGAAGAAAGATTAGAAACGGTATTTCTAGATTTGCCCTCTGGCGTATTTTTCAAAATATAATCAGCCACCGTCACTAGAGTATATTCTTCGCCAAACATTTCACCATCTTCACTAACGAATGCCAACCGATCAACATCTGGATCAACAGCAATTCCTAAGTCTGCACGATTAGCTGTAACTGCTTCTGAAAGTTGTCTTAAATTTTCAGGAAGTGGCTCTGGATTATGAGCAAAATCTCCAGTTACTTCACCATTGATGAGAATAACTTCGCAACCTAATTTTTCCAAAAGAGGTGGAATCGAAATCGCTCCCGTAGAATTGACACAATCAACGACTACTTTAAATTGTCTTGCTTTCACCTTTTCAATCGTCACCAGAGGAAGGGACAAAATTGTATTGATGTGTTTATCAATATAGGTATCATCTTTCCGATAAGAACCTAATTTATCAACTGAGGCATATTCAATATTCCCAGCCTCAATAAGTGCTAAAAATTCAGTCGCATCTGCTGCTGAAATAAATTCACCTTTATCATTGAGTAACTTTAAAGCATTCCATTGTTTGGGATTATGACTAGCGGTGAGGATGATTCCAGCACCTGCATTTTCCATCGGGACAGCTATTTCAACGGTTGGAGTTGTTGACAATCCTAGATCAACAACATCAATCCCAAGTGATCGTAAAGTACTGACTACCAGATTATTAACTATTTCACCGGAGATCCGAGCATCTCGTCCAACCACTATTTTTCGATTATTTGTTTTTTGAATGACCCAGTAGCCAAAAGCTGCTGCGCACTCAACAATATCTTGTGGAGTAAGATTATCTCCTGCACCACCACCGATAGTTCCTCTGATTCCTGAGATTGATTTGATTAAAGCCATAGAATTTACAAATTATTTGATTTACTTCGTGATTTTTAGGGAAAATACAGCTTTAATAATTATTAAACTGTACTTATTATATATGTTCTGCTGAATGGTAAAGATAAAAATTAATTCATGGAAGAGAAGCAAAATTAGAGAGATATATTAGACTAAATATCGAAATATATTGCTTCATAAGCGTTGTATAATCTCCATTCTAATTTTATACCTTTGATGAATTTTATACGAGAACAATGAGTGAGCTACTACAATTTGACCAATATTTATTTCAATTAATTAATTCTGCTTGGACGACAGAATGGTTAGATGCATTAATGCCGATGTGGAGAAGTAAATATTTATGGATCCCATTCTATGTTTTTTTGATCAGTTTTTTATTGATTAATTTTGGAAAAAAAGGAGGATTCCTACTGCTCTTTGCCTTGGCTACGATTGCTGTTTCTGATACATTGAGTAGCCAAATTATTAAAAAAAATGTGCAGCGAGTTCGTCCTTGTAATGATTCTCGCATTTCAGATACAGTTAACCTAAAAGTAAAATGTGGTGGCGGATATAGTTATACTTCATCTCATGCGACGAATCATTTTGCTTTGGCATTTTTTCTAATTTGCACTTTAGGAATTCGATTTCGGTGGATCAAATGGGTGTTGATATTTTGGGCAAGTAGTATTGCTTATGGGCAAGTTTATGTGGGGGTGCATTATCCGTTGGATGTGATTTCGGGGGCGATGGTGGGAATGATTGTTGGGATTTTGGTGGCTAGCTGGTATGGTAGTTTTCAGGATAAAAAAATAGCGTTTAGTTGATATTTTTCAATTAACTTTGCGAAACCAGCACAGACGTCTCCGTATGGAAGGGATTTTTTTAGCAGAGCTAGCGTTCAATTTTTCATTAAAAAAATTTAAGTATTGCATTTTCAAGATTATTTAATATTGTTTTCAAGCGTCCTTTTGGGCGGTGGTTTGGCATTTTATTTCCAAAAAAACAATAAAACATTATTGCAATTAGTGCTGTCCTTTAGTGGCGCATTTATTTTGGGAATTTCGGTTTTGCATTTAATGCCAGTTGCATTTTCTTATCCGATTGATGCGACTCCTGAAGTTATTTCAAAACACGGAAATACCGTGGGATTGTTTATTTTGATAGGTTTCTTTGTGCAAATATTTTTAGAACAACTTTCCAAAGGTGTGGAGCATGGACATATTCATGCTCCTCATCATGACAAAACTAGCTTTGCGATTCAGATACTTTTAGGATTGAGTATTCATGCTTTTTTTGAAGGAATTCCTTTGGAAAATGAAAGCATTCATGCACATCAGCATCATGATCATTTGTTGTGGGGAATTGTTTTACATAAAGCTCCCGCGGCATTTGCATTAGTACTGTTATTACTGATTTCTGATTTTAAAAAACCATTAATTATAGGTGCTTTGTTAATCTTCGCTTCGATGTCTCCGTTGGGTGCTTTGGCTGGAAAAGAATTAACTGAGATTGGTGTACTAACTATGGAGCGACAAAATTATGTGGTGGCTTTTGTGATTGGTTCATTTTTGCATATTGCGACGACGATTCTTTTTGAGGTGGAAAGTGGGGAACATCATAGTATTTCGATAAGGAAATTGATTGCGATTTTGGTGGGGATTGGGATGGCGATATTGACGATTGTTTAGCCCCCAGCCTCTAAAGGGGAGCCTTTTCCGAATATGCCTTCGGCATTTGAAAAAGTTAATTACAGTTTGATTGACGATTATTGTTTTGATTGATTTTGATTTTGATTTTTTGATTTTTTGATTTTTTGATTTTTTGATTTTTTTATTTTTTTTTTAGATCCTCAAAATAGTGGGTAAAGACACGAAGCCCCCTGACTCCTGACCGAGGGCATCGCAACCAACCTGACCACCTACTCCTAATCAAAAAAAGAGCAGTACAAAATAAATTGTACTGCCTTACTGAATTAGTATGTTAAAATGGGATTAAAAATCCTTTGTGTGGGGGTGTTAAAGTCCCACAATATTACCGTCTCGAATGAATTGCTTCACTCCATCTAGTAATAGATATTCTTCGCCGTCATCACTCTTGTAATAGACTTGTACTTCAAAATTTTTGCCTCGTTTTGGATTATTATTATTATAATTTATTTCGACTAAGTTACCATCATAATAAAATGGTGCACCAATTTTTTCTTCCACATTCTCTTCCAACATTGGATTGGGCTCCACTAAAAGAATTTCTTCTTGGAAATCCATGTCAATAATTTTCACTAGAAACTGTTCGTCCAATAATACTTTTGCATCCTCGTGATTCATGAAAAAATTGATCGTGGTATGTTTCCAATTTTTCCCATCCGTAATCAATCGAGTAACGGGATTGCCAGTTGGGTTCATTTTGATTTGGATATCTTGAAAGTTGATCCGAGTATTATTAACTACGTCAACTATCTTTCGGAAACGATCTTCACTTTCCATTTTATCCTGAATTATGCTTTCCGCTTCCGACTTTACAGTTATCACACTATTTTGCTCTGATTGAAAATTATCGATTTGTTCTTTAATCATCGCTTTTTCTGCTTCAATTTCAGCAATAGCTTGTTGATCAACATTTTCCTTTCTAGATAAAACTGCAATATCTTTTTTCTTCCCATCATATTGTGATTGCAAGTAATTCACCTTACTTTGAAGCTCCGCAATCAGATTATCTTGTCGTTGCACTTTCCTCCTCAAACCAGCAATGATTTCATTTAACCTAATAATACTATCTCTCAGAATTTGGTTCTCATCTTGAAGGTCAGTATTCAATTGGGTTAAAAGAAACTTATCTTCTTTTTCAGATTCTATGGCACCTTCTAAATTGTCAATACTTTTTAATTGCTCAGAAAGATGAGTTTTAGTCTTATTCAATTTTTTCACTTGAATAGCACTAAAAACGCCAAGGCTTACCAATAGAACCAAACTTATAATAATCGTCAGGGATTTGGTCATATGAATAGGATTTTTACTAATTAATAAAAAAAAATATTTATAAATACTTGCTGAGTAGATTTTTATATTTAATCAAAAACAAATATTATTCCATTTTATCATTTGTTATAACAAATATGCTTTTTATTAAAATGAAAATTACGGAAAGGTAGATTTAGGATGGTTTTCGGTTTTTAAAATAATTGGATTGGAGTATCTTTGCTTTTTTTTTTAGGAATATTTTGAAATATTCAAGAATTAGAACAAAACTTAACTTTTGGAAAACAAGATTTTAAATAAATAAAAAATGGATCAACTTCAACAAACTACTTCTAACATTTTAATGGTTCGTCCAAGCAATTTTGGATTCAACGAGGAAACGGCAGCCAATAATTCCTTCCAAAGTAAAGCTCAATTTCTTACGCCAGATCAAGTGAAAAATAGGGCAATGGAAGAGTTCGACAATTTTGTAGCAAAGATGAGAGGAGAAGGAATTAATATAATAGTCATAGAAGATACTCCTGCACCAATTAAACCTGATGCAGTTTTTCCAAATAACTGGGTTTCTTTTCATCAAAATGGTGTAGCTATCACTTATCCGATGTATGCCGAAATTAGAAGAAAAGAAAGACGAGATGATGTTTTGGAAAAACTAAAAGAAGATTTTAAAATCGAAGGAACAATTCGGTTGGAAAAATTTGAAGCTGAAAACCGTTTCTTAGAAGGAACGGGAAGTATGATTTTAGATCGAGTGAATAAAATTTGTTATGCTTGTACAAGTCCTCGAACGGATGAAGGATTGTTGGATATTTTTTGTCAATATGTAAAATATCAAAAAGTAGCTTTTCAGTCGGTTGATGCAGAGGGAGAAGATATTTATCATACGAATGTGATGATGGCTTTGGGCGAAGATTTCGTGGTGATTGGGATGAGTACGATCAAAGATAAAGCGCAAAAAAAGATGCTGTTAGATTTGTTTGCAAAAACCAATAAAGCGGTGATAGATATTTCATTTGAACAGATTTTGTCGTTTGCTGGCAATATGCTTCAAGTACGAAATGAAAAAGGAGAAACTTACCTAGTCATGTCTCAGCAAGCCTTCGAATCTTTGACTGACGAACAAATTAAAGAAATTGAAATACGAACTAAAATTTTACATAGCTCAATCAAAACAATAGAAACTTTGGGAGGAGGTAGTGCAAGATGTATGATGGCAGAAGTATTTTTGCCTAAAAAAAATTAACATTTCTTTAACGCGATTAAAAATAAATTAATTACTTTTGTTACACGAAATATAAAGAGGATTTGAGTCCTTGCTCAAAAACTCTTTTATTTCTCTCTTTTTACCCATCGAACATCTCTTCTGGTACTATAAAATTCACCTTTTTTGTGACATAGTAATATTTTTTTTAACTAAAAAAAACATTCTATTTTACTTTTAGTTATAAACATTATTAATAAATATAATCTATAACTCTACTGATTCTGAATAGATGCCATATCAACTTTATTAACACTCCACTCTTCTATCAATTTTTATACATTAAAACCATGTAAAGAAATTGTGAAAAATAGTTTCCCACAATTAACTAAAAGTTTAAACAAAGGTCTTGGAGTAACCAATAAGCCTTCCTAGTTTTGCGGCATAATTGAAAAATTAAGAATAGACTTTATAGATCCTAGAAATCCAACTGATTTATTTATTAACCATATTTCTATTTTCATAATCAAAACTCTTAAACATTTTTGTATGAAAAATTTTATTACTACTATTTTCGCATTATTATTTACAGTTACCATTTGGGCACAAGGAACGCTTACTGGAACTATAATGGACTCTGATCAAGATGATGCTTTGATCGGGGCTACCGTTTATTTAAAAGGTACCAATTATGGTACAGCTACAGATTTCAATGGAGCATTCGAAATGACAGATGTCGATGCTGGAGATTACACTTTGGTCGTATCCTACACCGGATATGCTGAAATGACAAAAGACATTACAATTACTGATGGAGCTAACGATTTAGGTTCATTTAAATTAACTGGTAATTCTATTGGAATTGCGGAAGTAAGCGTAATTGCTTCTATCGCAATTGATAGAAAAACGCCAGTTGCTGTTAGTACAATTAAAGGGGAGGATATTGAAGCTAAACTTGGAAACCAAGAATTTCCTGAAATCTTAAAAAGCACTCCTTCCGTTTATGTAACTAAAACAGGTGGTGGTTTTGGAGATGCACGAATCAATGTTCGTGGATTTGACCAAACTAATATTGCTGTTATGATTAATGGTATTCCAGTAAATGACATGGAAAATGGTCGAGTTTACTGGTCTAACTGGGCTGGACTTTCTGACGTAACTTCTAACCTTCAAGTACAAAGAGGTTTAGGTGCATCTAAGTTAGCAGTTCCTTCTGTTGGAGGATCTATCAACATTATTACTAATGCTGCTGACTTTGAAAAAGGTGGAAAGTTTAGTGTTGGAGTAGGTAATGATGGTTTCCAAAAATATGGCTTAATGCTTTCTTCTGGACAATCAGAAAAAGGATTTGCTGCTACGGCACAATTCACTCACACTCGTGGTGATGGTTATGTAGATGGAACTAAATTTAGAGCATATTCTTATTTCCTCTCTTTGTCTCAAACTATAGGAGATAACCAATCTTTATCTTTCACTATGATTGGTGCACCACAATGGCACCATCAGAGAGATGGGATGACAAGCAATGATGATTTATCTGTAGGTATCTTTCAAGAAGACCAACAGGGACGTAAGTTCAACTGGAACTCAGGAACACTTGATGGAAAAGAATTTAACTGGAGAAGAAACTTTTATCATAAACCAAAAGCTTTCTTAAATCACTATTGGACATTAGGAGATAATACAGATTTAAAAACATCTGCATATGTTTCTTTTGGTAGAGGTGGTGGAACAGGAGGAAGAGGTTACATCAAAAAAGATTCAACTGGTGCTAGAATTTACCAATCTTTTTCAGGATTTAATACCAATACTCATGATGAAAATGGTCAAGTAAAATGGGATGATATTGTTTCTTATAATACAGGTAATGAGGTAGCTGCATTTGGTTCTCCTGATACAGATCCTTTAACTACTTCTAAAAGAGGTGATGGATTTATCAGAAGAGCTTCTATGAACTCTCATAACTGGTATGGACTTTTATCTACACTTACACATAAATTTAATAGTCAATTAACTTTAACTGGTGGAATTGATGTTAGATATTACAAAGGCATTCACTATCGAAGATTAGAAAACTTACTAGGTAATACTTCTTATTCAAGTGGTGCAAATAATAACAATCCAACAAATACTATTAGCGAAGTTTCAGAAGCTAATTTTGGAAACTTCCATGATAACAGCTACAAAGATGGTAACAACGTATTGAATTACTGGAATGATGGTTTAGTATCATGGACTGGAATTTTTGCTCAATTAGAATACAGCAATGACAAATTGACTGCTTTTGGTTCTGTAAATGGATCTAATCAAGGATTCAAAAGAATTGACCATTTTAACTATTTAGATTCTGATCCAGAACAAGAATCAGACTGGCAAAACTTCTTAGGAGGAAATGTAAAAGCTGGTGTTAATTACAATATTGATGACCACAATAATGTATTTTTCAATACTGGTTTCATTTCTAAGCAACCAATCTTTGATAATGTATTTGTCAACTTTGTAAATGATGTTAACCCTGATGCTAAAAATCAATCAATCTCTTCTTTTGAGTTAGGATATGGTTACAGAAGTCAAACTTTCAGAGCTAACGTTAATGCTTATTATACTAATTGGAGTGATCGTCAGTTGAACTTCGGTACTGAAAATGCTTTAACCCAAGATTTATTATACAACTTCACAACTACTCAAATTCATTCAGGTCTTGAATTAGAGATGAACTGGTCTCCAACCAGAGCTTTAACCATTAAAGGTATGGCTTCTATTGGTAACTGGGAATATGGAGATGATTTCACAGCAGTTGGAAATAATATTGATTCTGTTGCTTTTGCTCCAGAAGACATTACGATTTTTGCTAATGGATTAAAAGTAGGTGACGCTGCTCAAACTACTTTAAACCTTGGAATTAACTACGAAATCATTGATGGATTAAGAGTATATGCTGATTATTTCTTCAATGATAGACTTTATGCTAATTTCTCGTTGGATCAAGATGATCAGTTCCAAGCTGAAGGGGGACAAGTTTTAGAATTACCGAGTTATTCTTTAGTTGACTTAGGGGCATCTTATACTTTCCCTATTTCTGATTACAAAATGACGGTTCGATTCAATGTAAATAACTTATTGGATGAATGGTATGTTTCAGAATTAACTACAAACGGTGATTCTGTCATGGAATCTCAAGGTTTCGTGGGATTCGGACGTACTTGGAATGCTGGAATTAAATTCCACTTCTAGTCGATAGCATTTTTTAGAAAAAAAGATCTCCACTCCTCCTAATTGAAGAGTGGAGATTTTTTTTTGTACAAAAAACAACACAATACTGTTAATGTATTTCAACAATCAATAATAAGTTATCCCTTATTTCTTGAATGATGAATATTCTTCTAATTTTGCGAATATTCTCTATTCACAACATTTTTATAACCAATTAATTAAAACTATTTTCTTATGAAAAAACTGTTTACTCTTTTATTTCTTTTTTCCTTAACCTCTCTCGCATGGTCTCAAGATCATACTGTTGAGACGGTAAGCAATACAGCTTTTAGCCCAACAGATTTAACCATTACCGTAGGTCAAACTATACAATGGGTAAATACAGGCGGAAGCCATAATGTCAATGGAACTACTGCTACTTATCCAAATAATCCTGAATCATTTGGAAACTCTGTAAGTGCTGGATGGACTTTCGATCATACATTTATGACGGAAGGAACTTACAATTACCAATGTGATCCTCATGTAGGATTAGGAATGGCAGGAACAATTACTGTGATGCCATTACCACCTTTACCAACTTATACTATCGCTCAAGTTACTGGCGATTCTGATATGAATGGAGAAGCTGATTCTGTTGGAGTTGTTTGTTCTCTTTCTGGTACTGTCCAGGGAATTGATATGGATGGAAATAATGGAATTTCTTTTACAATAATTGACGCCGCTGGAGATGGAATCAATGTTTTCAACTTCAATGATGTATCTAGTTATGTCGTAGTTGAAGGTGACAATATCACCGTTGAAGGAGAAGTTAGTTCTTTTAATGGATTAGCACAGACTTTTGCTGATTCTATTATTTTAAACTCTTCTGGGAATGCATTATCTACTGTTTTGGATGTGGCAGATTTGGATGAAACTACGGAATCTCAAGTAGTTCGATTAGTTGGAGTTTCTTTAGTTGACCCTACACAATGGGATGGTTCTGGCTCAAACAATATTAATGTAACTGACGGAACAAGTACTTGGACGGTAAGAATTGATAGTGATGTGGCTGATGTAAATGCATTGCCTGCTCCTGCTGGAATATTTAATGTTACCGGTATTGGAGGACAATTTGATAACTCTGATCCATATACTGACGGCTACCAACTATTACCTCGATATGCTGCGGACATCGAAGTGATGACTACAGGTTGCGAAATCGGAATTTTAACTTCTGATAGTGATATGAATGGAGAAGCGGATTCTGTGGGAGTTGTTTGTGCGATTACAGGAACTGTTTACGGAATTGATATGGATGGAAATGAAGGAATTTCTTTTACAATTATTGATGCAGCAGGAGATGGAATTAATATTTTCAACTTCAATGATGTATCTAGTTATGTTGTAGCTGAAGGAGACAATGTTACAGTCGAAGGAGAAGTGAGTTCTTTTAATGGATTAGCACA